>Ga0214168_1000292_pt1 | contig 20427 bp, 20 predicted proteins | sample LakMenepilimnion_FD_153002 | JGI IMG/M metagenome (GOLD analysis project Ga0214168, IMG submission 153002) | Freshwater microbial communities from Lake Mendota, WI - Practice 29OCT2010 epilimnion v4 | ecosystem: Environmental > Aquatic > Freshwater > Lake > Epilimnion/Euphotic zone | place: Lake...
CGTCTGGACGCAAGTATGGAATTGCGCCGGACTTACGAACTTCTGCGAGTTTTTCAGCCATGCGATGTGCAAGATCAATTGGCAACGGCATGAGCTCTGGAGTCTCATTGCATGCATAGCCGAACATCATTCCTTGGTCACCAGCGCCTTGGCTGTTGAGCTTGTCTTCACCGCTTTGACCGCTGCGAATTTCTTCGCTTGAGTCAACACCCATAGCAATGTCTGAACTCTGCTCATCGATTGACACGATGACGCCACAGGTATTTCCGTCGAAGCCGTACAACGCGTTGTCGTAACCAATGCCCTTGATTACTTCGCGAGCAATCTTTGGAATATCGACATAAGCCGACGTGGTGATTTCACCAGCGACAACACAGAGTCCGGTGGTAAGAAGAGTTTCGCAAGCGACGCGACCATGTGGGTCCTCCGTCAAAATTGCATCGAGAACTGCATCGGAAACTTGGTCAGCCATCTTGTCCGGGTGACCTTCGGTAACGCTCTCCGAAGTAAAGGTGAATTTTCTCACAACTGCTCCATCTGTTGTGCCGCTCTCGCGACGCGTCGGTATGACGTGTAGAGACTAGTTGGTACGTGCAGACCGAATGGCAACTACTGCATTCAAGACCGACCGAGCGATAGATCGCTTATCGGCCAAAGCCACCTCTACTGGTTCGACCCCTCGAGCGACCAAGGTCACTGCATTTGTTGCATGCGCAAAGCCGACTCCGTCTTGGGAAACATCATTGGCCACGATGAGGTCGGCACCTTTGCGTTCCAGCTTTAACTGCGCATTGGCAATGAGGTTTTCGGTCTCTGCGGCAAAGCCCACGAGCACTTGGCCGACAGGTTTGTTCTTGCCCAGACCCGCCAAAATATCGGGGGTGGCTTCCAGCTCGATTGCACCAAGATCGCCAATTTGGCCTGTGAGCGGGTCTTTCTTCAACTTGTGTGTGGCAACGCGAACAGGTCGCACGTCGGCAACCGCTGCAGCCATGACCACAACATCTGCTGCTATCGCTTCTGCGTTGACGGCATCCATCAACTGTTGGGCAGTTTCAACTTGCACAAGATTGACGCCAAATGGAGTTGGCAAGTCAGCAGTGGAAATGAGCGTGACTTTGGCCCCGCGTGCAACTGCTTCCATTGCAATTGCATAACCCTGTTTGCCGGTAGACCGATTAGCGATCACTCGTACTGCATCGATTGGTTCACGAGTTCCACCTGCAGTGATAACTACATGCGCGCCATACAAATCTCCGGGAGTAAGCAACTGCTCTACTTCGGCGAAGATGCGCTGAGGCTCGGCGAGTCTTCCTGCGCCAACGTCACCACCAGCAAGTCGTCCGGTTTCTGGTTCAAGTATGTGCACGCCACGTCGTCGCAAGGTGGCAATGTTTTCTTGCACTGACGCGTGCTCCCACATTTCGGTATGCATCGCCGGGCACACCAAAACAGGTGCACGTGTTGCAATCAACGTTGCGGTCAGAAAGTCGCTTGAAATACCTGCGGCGTACGAACCAATGACTCGCGCTGTTGCCGGAGCGACAACAATGAGATCTGCTCGTTGAGCAAGTCGCGTATGAGGGATTGGATTGGCGTCATCCCACAGCGTGGTGTGCACAGGTTCGGAGGCGAGTGCAGACAATGTGGTTTTACCAATGAAGTGTTCTGCATCGGCTGTCATTACCGGGGCAACATGTGCGCCTGCATCGACCAATTGACGGCACAGCTCAACTGCCTTATACGCAGCAATGCCACCTGAAACACATAACACGATGTGCTTTCCGCGAAGCGACATGTTTAGAGCTCAGTTCTCTCGCTCGTGCGAGAAATAAACTACGCGTTTTCTTCTGAGGCCGGCGCTTCGTCAGCTGCTGATTCTTCAACAGTGATTGACTCAGCTTGCGCAGTTGGCTCATCAAGTGCAGCAACGACATCGTCGGCTGCTTCGTCAAGCAATTCAGCATCAAGTTCGGCTTCAATGGCTTCGTAGTCGGCCATTTCAACGCCAACAATTTTGTCTGCAGCAATTTCTTCAAAGCTGATGGAAAGCGGTTTACGTGAAGTTGAACTGACCTGTGGTGGAACCATGGTTCCAAGACCTTCGCCGAGCTGATTGAAATATGAATTGATCTCGCGTGCACGACGTGCAGCCAAGGTGACCAGGCTGAACTTGGAATGCGTACGGTGCATCAAGCTCTCGAGTGGCGGGTTCATCATGGTGTCTTCAGCAACCACAGGGGGTCCTTTCGCTAGGGCGATAATTCTACCCTTCTAGGCGCGTTTTACCCGTTCCTTGGCAATGAGATCCAGCATGTCATCCACGGTTTGGGCGAGATCATCATTGATCAGCACGAAATCGGCCAAAGCCTTGCCCACTGGCTCTTCTTCTTCGGCCTTTTTCAGACGCTGCTCGACCTTGTTATCGGCGTCCCCGCGACCGTGCAGTCTGGCTTTTTGTTCCTCGCGAGAAGGCGGAAGAACGAACAGCAACAGCGCTTCTGGATGCTGCTGCTTCACCTGCTGCGCACCATCGACTTCAATTTCCAGAACAATGTCGCGTCCCGTTGGCGCCTCTGGGTTTGGAGTCCCATACAAATTGCCGATGAATTCGGTCCACTCCAAAAAACCGTTTGCATCAATGCGCTGTTGAAACTGTTCACGAGTGACGAACTTGTAGGCATCTGGTGCTTCGCCTGGTCGTTGTTCGCGGGTTGTCCACGAACGGCTGAGCCACAAACGCGCATCACGCTTCACGAGCTCTTCGACAATGGTGCTCTTGCCCACTCCACCCGGCCCCGAGACCACGACGATGAGCGATTTACTCACGAATGCAACGCTGTCTTCAACTGTTCAACCTGATGTGCGGTGAGCGAACCGATGTTGCATCGCTCTGCAATTCCGATGTCGGCCATGATGCGTCGCGCACGCACCTTGCCAATGCTCGGCTCTGCTTCCAACGCCTTCACCACATATACATACGATTCGGCGGCATTGCGATCTGATTCGCTGAGCGACATGAGACCGACAAACGATCTTTGCCCTAATGCAATCTGCTGACACAAACTGGCAATGTCTTGACGCAATTCGGTCAATAATGCGGGCGACATAGAAAGATTTTAGCGTCTCAGAGTGCGCTTATCCCGCCTCGGTGTGCAAGTCCTACGATTTCCGACCATTCATTGACATCGTGGCGCTTTGCCCAGCTATTCATTTCGCGCTGAATACGAGACATCGCACGAGGTTCGGCAAACGATGCGGTGCCAACTTGCACAGCACTTGCCCCAGCAAGCATGAGTTCGATCGCCTCCCAACCACTTGTCACGCCGCCTGCCCCAACGATTGGCAAGCCGGGAACATTGGCTGTCACTTCATAAATAGCGCGCACCGCAATGGGGTGAACTGAACGACCCGACAACCCACCTCCACCGTTACCAAGAGAAGGCAAACCTGTCGTTGGGTTCATGGACATGCCAAGAGCTGTATTGATCAAGGTAACTGCTTGTGCCCCGCCGCGTTGCGCAGCACGAGCGCCCTCAATGACGAGGTGCGTGTTTGGACTGAGTTTCGCCCACGCAGGAACTCCCTCAATTTGTGAAGCCCTGACAATTTCTTCCACGAGGTGTGGCTCGTGAGCAAAGATGGCGTGCCGTGCAGAACCATCTGTTGCAGACTTGGTATTGGGACACGACAAATTGATTTCAAGTGCCGAGAGATGATGTGCAACGGGCCGAAGCATGTGTGCGGCCTGCGCATAATCATCGACACCGAAACCCCAAATGCTGACCACAATGCTCGCGCCTACGTCGAGCAGTTTCGGTAAATCGTGAGTGATCCAATACTCGATACCCGGACCTTGCAAACCAACTGCGTTCAACATGCCACCTGTAGTTGGTGACAAACGAGGTGATGCATTACCCGCCCATTCAAACGGAGCAAGCGACTTCACAACGAAAGCACCGAGCGAACGTAAGTCAACATAGCGATGCAACTCTGTGCCGTGACCCGCCGTTCCCGATGCATTCATTACGGGAGATTTCAACTCGACTGACCCAATGCGAGTCACACTGTTCGAAACTCCCGATGACTTACTCACCTACCGTGATACTCCTGTAGAGACTTGACGGTGAGTGGCACCAACTTTTGTTCTGCCAAACCTTGCACAGCCGCAAGTGCTGCATTGATTGTGGTCACCGATGAAACACGCCAAATATTTGCGGCCTTGCGAATTGCTTCGCCATCTGAATGCGCCCCGCGACCTCGCGGAGTGTTGATAACAAACTCAATCTCTCCACGTTCAATGAGATTCACTGCATCGTCAGCAATGCTTCCTTGCGATTGTTCGGAAACCTTGCCCACCACTCGGTCAACTGGGTATCCGAAGCGCGAGAGATAGTCGGCAGTTCCAGAAGTTGCCGCGATGCCCAACCCGAGCTCGCGCAGACGCTTAGCAACAACGAGTCCGCTCGGCTTGTCCTTGTCGTTGAGCGACAGGAACACCATGCCCGATGTTGGCAACGTGGTTCCCGCAGCTGATTCCGCCTTAATGAACGCACGCCCAAACGTGCTGTCAATACCCATAACCTCACCCGTTGAACGCATTTCTGGTCCGAGTGCGGTATCGACTCCTGGGAAGCGATTGAACGGCAGCACAGCTTCTTTCACTGAAACGTGACCGAAGTTGGTCGGCGGCTGCAGCAATCCTTCGGTGCGCAATTCGGCAAGCGTTGCCCCCAACATGACACGACTGGCAACTTTTGCCAACGGCACGCCGGTTGCCTTAGCAACGAATGGAACAGTACGACTGGCGCGTGGGTTCGCCTCAATGACGTACACCGTGGATCCTGCAACTGCGAACTGCACGTTGATCAGGCCTTTCACGTCGAGCGCATTGGCGATCACTCGCGTATAGGACTCAACGGCTTCAATTACCCACGGCTCAAGCGTTGGAGGCGGTAAAGCACAAGCAGAGTCCCCCGAGTGCACACCAGCTTCTTCCACGTGTTCCATGACACCACCGATGAGCACTTCCCCGCTGGCGTCGCGGATTGCATCAACATCAATTTCGGTCGCGTCGTCGAGAAAGCGATCGATGAGTACAGGACGTTCGGCAGACAGACCACCTTCTCTACCAAGAGTTCCCGCAGCAGCGAGTTCATTCATTGCGCGCTGCAAGTGCGCTTCATCATGGACAATTTGCATCGCCCGTCCACCCAACACATAGCTCGGACGCACCAAGACTGGGTAACCAATGCGCGAGGCGATTGCTTTTGCTTCGTCAAAGGTGAGTGCGGTACCGCCGGGTGGCTGCGAAATTTTGAGTTCCTCACACAATGCGCTCCACTTCTTGCGGTCTTCCGCAAGATCGATGGAAACAGGTGACGTTCCAGCAATTAACTCGGCAGGAATGTAGTTGGCCAGTTTCAATGGCGTCTGACCACCAAGACTCACGATGACACGTGGTGGCGTAGTTGACGCCTTGATTTCTGCCTGAATGACGTTCATCACATCTTCACGGGTAAGCGGTTCGAAGTACAAGCGATCAGAAGTGTCGTAGTCAGTTGACACCGTCTCTGGATTGCAATTGATCATGACCGTTTCAAAACCGGCATCACGCAGCGCAAAACTTGCATGCACGCAGCAGTAGTCAAACTCAATTCCCTGACCAATGCGGTTCGGGCCACTTCCCAAAATGATCACGCGTTGCTTCGTTGAAGGACGAACTTCGTTCTCGTCTTCGTACGTTGAATAGTGATACGGAGTTTGCGCAGCGAATTCGGCACTGCAGGTGTCTACGGCTTTATACGTCGGAATTACACCTGCCGCGATGCGAGCCAAACGCACATCGTTTTCATCAACCGACCAGATATGTGCAAGTTGTGCATCGGAGAAGCCAAGACGTTTTGCTCGGCGCCACTGGCGAACCGTTAGTGCGGACATTGTGGTGTTGCTGAGCGCGTGGCGCTCTTCCACGATCATCAACATTTGGTCAAGAAACCAGTGATCGATCTTGCAGGTGTCATAAATGCGATCAAGGCTGATTCCGCGGAAGATGGCTTCACCCACAAGGAACAGTCGCTCTGGCGTAGGAACACCAGTTGCTGCAAGCACCTCGTCGTCACTCATTGAGCGGTAGTTCAATTCTGCTGGATCGCAGTTCAGTCCCATGCGACCGTTTTCGAGCGAACGCAATGCCTTTTGCAAACTTTCAGTGAAGGTTCGACCAATTGCCATTGCTTCGCCGACGCTTTGCATTTGCGTACCGAGGATGCCACTGGTTCCCGGAAACTTTTCAAAAGCCCAGCGTGGAATCTTGGTGACCACGTAGTCAATTGTTGGTTCAAAACTTGCAGGCGTCTTCTTAGTGATGTCGTTTGAAATTTCGTCCAGCGTGTATCCAACCGCAAGTTTTGCTGCAATCTTCGCAATCGGAAATCCTGTTGCCTTCGAGGCCAAAGCTGAAGATCTCGATACACGCGGGTTCATTTCAATCACTACTAGGTCGCCATTTTCAGGGTTCACTGCAAACTGCACATTTGAACCGCCAGTTTCAACACCAACACGTCGGATGCAGGCAAATGCTGCGTCGCGCATTTCCTGATATTCCACATCGGACAGCGTCATGGCAGGAGCAACCGTGATGGAGTCCCCTGTATGCACTCCCATCGGGTCGACGTTTTCAATTGAACAAATGATGACGCAGTTATCTGCGCGATCGCGCATCACTTCAAGTTCGTATTCTTTCCAGCCTGCAATCGACTTCTCAATGAGTACTTCACCAATTGGACTTGCAGAAATTCCAGTTGCGACCACAAGCCGGAACTCTTCGGGCGTGTGCGCAATACCCATTCCTCTTCCACCAAGAATGTACGCAGGCCGAACGATGAGTGGCAGGCCAATTTCTTGTCGCACCACTTCTGCTTCGTCCAGGCTGCGAGCAACGCCACTTTGCGGAACCTTCAACCCAATTTCCAGCATTGCATTCTTGAATTTCTCGCGATCTTCAGCAGTGGCAATTGCCTCGGCGTTCGCACCAATGAGTTCTGGTTTGCCCGGCACTCCAACAACACCTTTTTCGAAGAGTGCCATTGCAAGGTTCAACGCAGTTTGACCACCAAGTGTTGGCAACACCGCGTCAGGTTTTTCTCGTTCGATGATGGCTTCTAGTACTTCGGGTGTGAGCGGCTCGATATAGGTGCGATCTGCGAAATCTGGATCGGTCATGATGGTCGCAGGGTTCGAGTTCGCCAAAATGACTCGGTAACCCTCTTCTTTCAACACGCGACACGCTTGTGTTCCTGAATAATCGAATTCGCATGCTTGGCCAATGACGATCGGGCCTGACCCAATAATCAAAATGGATTTCAGATCATTACGCCGTGGCATTATTTCGCCTCCATCAGTTGACGAAACTCATTGAAGAGATACCGCGAATCATGCGGGCCAGGCCCAGCCTCTGGGTGATACTGCACGCTGAATGCGCGTGCATCACGCACCGACATACCCTCATTGGTGAGATCGTTCAAGTTGGTGTGCGTAATGTCGGCAATTCCACTCAACGAATTTGCATCTACGCAGAAGTTGTGGTTTTGGCTTGTGATCTCGACACTGCCCGTGCGCAGATTACGAACTGGATGATTTGCGCCATGATGACCAAACGGAAGTTTGAAGGTTGATCCCCCGAGCGCCAGGGTCAACAACTGATGACCGAGGCAAATGCCGAACACTGGCATGCCTCCATCAACAAGTGACCGAATGTGTTCAGGAGCACCAACAACTGCTTCAGGGTCTCCTGGTCCATTTGAAAGGAACACGCCGTGTGGTGACAATGCACGCACTTCATCTGCACTTGTTGAGGCTGGCACCACAGTGACGGTGGCGATGTCGCTCAGGCAGCGAAGAATCGTTGACTTAATGCCAAAGTCATAGGCAACAACTTTGTAATGACCGGTGCCAACGACATACGCGGACTTCGTTGTCACCTGGTCGACCAACTGCACTCCTGCAGTGCCTGCTTCGCTTCCTGCAGCCGCCAACAATGTGGCGTGATCTGCTGAACCGAACGCGCCAGGCATTGCGCCGGTGTCGCGCAGAATGCGCGTCAGTCGACGTGTATCAATTCCTGCGATGCCACTGACACCCATTTGTGTCAGATATGAATCCAATGAGAGATCGCTTCGCCAATTACTTTCTCGACGGGCTTCTTCGCGAACGATGACTCCGCGAGCATGCACCTGTGTCGCCTCGTTATCAAGCGGTGTCGTTCCGTAGTTCCCAATGTGCGGCGTAGTGAATGTGATGATCTGACCCGCATACGAAGGATCCGAAATGACTTCTTGGTAACCGGTAAGACCAGTGTGGAACACCACTTCGCCGCTTGACACTCCGCCCGCACTCACCGCGCCAATGAGTTCTCCCTCAAATACCGAACCGTCACGCAGCACCAATTGACCCTCACGAATACTCATCGCTGCGCCACACCTTCGTTCACCACTACAACTCCTTCAAAAATCGTGTGTCTTACTTTGCCACGAAGCGTGCGTCCTACAAAGGGAGTATTCGTGCTCTTGCTCGCCAACTGCTGTGGGTCAACACTCCACTGCGCATCGAGATCCACGACACACAGATTGGCAGGTCTGCCGACTGCCGCAAGCATTCCGTGTCGATCTGACAAACCTGCAATCCGCGCTGGATTGGTGGACATGACAGTGGATAGCTGAGCAGCCGACATCGGCACAACAGAAAGCACGACGCCAAGTGCGGTTTCTAGCCCGAGCATTCCGGGTGGCGCTTGATCTAGCGGCAACTCCTTGTCTCGCTTCACATGCGGAGCATGATCAGTCGCAACTGCATCGATCGTGCCGTCCAGCAGACCTTCCTTCAATGCTTCAATGTCTGCAGCCGAACGCAGAGGCGGGTTCACCTTAAACGTGGAATCGAATGATCTCAGCAGTTCTTCAGTGAGCGAAAGATGGTGAGGCGTGACTTCCGCCGTAATTGGCAAGCCAGCGTTCTTCGCTTCGCGCACAAGCCGAACACTTCCCGCTGTTGATAGGTGCAAAAAGTGAATTCGGGCACCGGTGAGCTTTGCTAGTTCGATATCGCGATGCACCATGAGTTCTTCTGCAAGCGCAGGCCAACCCGGAACGCCCATTTCACTCGAGCATGAACATTCGTTCATCACTGCTCCTGCGGTAAGTGCAGACACTTCGCAGTGTTGAGCAAGTGTGATTCCCAATTCACGCGAGTACTCCATTGCGCGACGCATGATTGCTGGGTCTTGCACCCCTGAACCGTCATCGGTGAAGATCTTCACTCCGTTGCGAGCCAAATCAGCCAGTGGTGCAAGTGCAACACCCGCTCGACCAACGGTGATGCAACCACTGGGAACTACTTCAACTAGTCCAGCTCGCCGCCCTTGCGCGCGAACAAACTCAATGATGGGAATGGAGTCTTGTGCAGGAGTGGTATTCGGCATTGCAACAAGCGCGGTGTACCCACCCTTTGCACCTGCTCGACTTCCTGTTTCAATGGTTTCAGAATCTTCTTTGCCTGGTTCGCGAAGATGAGTATGCAGATCGACGAACCCGGGCAACACATGGCAACCTTGCGCATTCAAAACGACATCTTCATGAGACGGCGTGATGGATGCAGACATCTCAGAGATCACTCCATCATCAATTCGTACGTCAATTCGCTGCTCGCCGCTATCTGTCAGCACTATTGCTCCCGAAATAACCACGCTCATGCCACACCCTCTTCCTTCAGCGAACTCACTTCTGCACCACGTGCAAGAACATCAAACAGCACTGCCATGCGAACAGACACGCCATTGGCGACTTGCTTGTGAATCAATGAGTTCGGCAAGTCAGCCGGGTCAACATGCATTTCAACTCCACGGTTCATTGGGCCGGGATGCATCACTACGGCTGACGATTGCAACCTCTGCGCACGTACATCAGTAAGTCCAAATCGGTTTCCATACTCGCCGAGGTTGGGAATAAGACCTTGATCCATGCGTTCGCTTTGCAAGCGCAACATGTACAACACGTCTGTTGATGCAATCACTTCGTCTAAAGAATGCGAAACACGAACTGGCCACTGCTCGGTATGGGCGGGAATCAGCGTTGGCGGCGCAACAAGTGTGACCTGAGCGCCAAGCATGGTGAAAGCTGCAATGTTGCTACGCGCAACTCTGCTGTGCTTTATGTCGCCAACGATGGTGACGTTCAATCCATCAAACGACTGGCGACCAATGGCTTCACGAACCGTGTAGCAATCCACAAGCGCCTGCGTTGGATGCTGATGAGCACCATCGCCAGCATTGATGATGGAAGCATTTGTCCACTGCGCAATTTGCCATGGAACTCCTGCCGACTTGTGGCGAACGACAAATGCATGCACGCCCATATCGGTAATGGTCTCAACTGTGTCGCGCAGACTTTCACCTTTGTTCACACTGCTTGTCGAAACACTGAATGTCATTGTCTCTGCCGACAACCGCTTAGCCGCCGTTTCAAAGCTCAAACGAGTACGCGTCGAATCCTCAAAGAACAAACTGACCACGGTTTTGCCACGCAAAGCCGGGACTTTAGGTATGGGACGACGATTAATCTCGGCCATTTGATCGGTGCTGTCAAGCAGCCTGAGCAGACCATCTTTGCCAAGTTCTTCAATTGACCGACAGTGCTTCACGACTCCACCGCCGTAATCATCACTCCATCTGCAGAAACATCAACTTCGTCGCTTGCTTGAGTTGGAATGTTTTTGCCCACGAAATCGGGGCGGATAGGCAATTCACGATGCCCTCGATCCACTATGACAGCGAGCTGTACCGCCCGCGGCCGACCGAAATTGTTCAAACCCTCGAGGGCTGCACGCACGGTACGACCTGTGTACAACACATCGTCAACCAGCACGACAACAGCGCCATTGATATCGAACGGAATTTCGCTAATTGCACCGGGAACAATGGGACGCAACCCAATGTCATCGCGATGCATCGAAACATCGAGTGATCCGTTCGGAACGACGAGATTGGGTTCAATCTGTGCGATTCGCTCTGCGAGTACATCTGCAATCCACGTTCCACCGCGCTGCAATCCAACAAGAACAACGTTGTGCGCACCTTGATTGCGTTCGACTATTTCGTGGGCAATTCGACTGATTGCCCTACTGACGTCGGGGCCAGACATGACGGCCTTACCTGACGCGCGATTTGGTACCTGATTCATTCATTCCTCTCGTTTGAACCTCACGGGGTTCAATTAACGACGCCCTCACCATAGCAGTATTGAGAAAGGCAGTACTGCACGAAGTGAAATCAGTTGCGCTGGTACACCACCCACCAAGCATTTTCGTCTACGACACGGAATCGGTCTTTCTCGACATCCCAGACTTTTTGGGCTTCGTCGTCCAGCCTTACTGGCAAGATCACGTATTCAACCGCATCTGCTCCGGGAAGTCGGTCGCCGCCAGCGAAGACGTCTGGTCCATACAAGTTCCTTGTAAACGGATTCGGGAATGAATAAACAGTGATTCTCCGCGCCATGTGCGCAGTGAGCGAGTGATACGCAGTGACCACCGCATCTTCTGGCACACGACTGATGGATTCACGAGCGGCAACTACTGGCGGCATTTGCGATGTCCAGGATGTAGTTGTAGTCCGTGCAAGCGGCATTGGCGACCAGAGATAACCGCACACGAGCGACGACGCGACAATGCACGCACTCGCCCACCTACGAACTGGACGAGAGAACTTGCCAAGCGCCCACACCGTTCCCATCACGATGCACGGGACGATAATGATGGAATAGTGATAATGAATTTGATGCTGATACCAAAACGTACTGACAACGTTTGATGCCAGCATGACAAAGCCGACAAGCGCAAGACTTGGCTCGTAGAGGAAGATGAATCCAACAGGTGCAAGCATCTGCCATACGTATACGGGACGATCTTCGCTCCACAAATATGCGATCAGTTTGGTCGGCTGGGTGAACGCGGTTTTCAACAACCCACTAAATCCACCAAATGGAATGCGCCAGGAATTTCTAAATGCCACACCCGTGAAACTGCGCATCACCACGAGGAACATCAGCGCCATAGTGGCAAGTGATGCAACGCTCGTGATGAGACCACGCTTCTTGTCGGCCTTCAATGCAACCCACAATCCAAGCGGCGCCAAGACAAAGGCAACGTCTTCCTTAACAGAAAGTGCCAGCACAACGGCCACCCAGTACCAACGCCACTTCCCCGCAAACGCAGCCCAAATTGCAAATGCAACAAGAGTTCCTAGTGCGGCATCTGGATGGAAATTTTCTAGGTTGGTCCAGCCAATTGACGGGTGCAGCAAGTACACCCCAGCCATGGCTGCTGCAAGTGGCTCGCTTCGTAATCTCTGTCGCGAAAACCAATACACGGGAAGCGCACCAATCGCCACGACGATTGACTGAACCACAAACAGGATCGACGTTGAAGAAAAGATCCAATACAACGGAATCAACAGCACCAGGATGAACGAGGAATGATCACCGAAAAGATTGCGACCCATCAATGTGACAAACGGAGAATGGCCACGAGACATCAACCAAATTCCCTGGTCATACAGACCAAAGTCATATGCCGAAGTTCCAAGACCGTTATGTACACCTACAGTGCGCACGGAAAAATACAGCGCATACAACACCACCATGCACCACACACTGACGGTGGATGCAGAAACACTTCTTTTTATAGGCGAACCTTTTTGGCAATTGTTGACAAAATACCGTTCACGAAACGCCCTGACTCATCTGTTGAAAAAGTCTTTGCAAGTTCAACTGCTTCATTCAAGATCACCGCAGTTGGCACATCTGGACGCGACATCAGTTCAAAAATCGCGATGCGCAACACAATGAGGTCAATCACTGGCATGCGAGCCAGCGTCCAACCAATTGCATTTTCGGCAATGATCTCGTCAGCTTTGGCAGTCACACCATCTACACCGGCAACAATTTCGAGCACTAAATCGTCAACCGCTAATACCTGCGATTCAACAACAGCCGATCCTGATGCGCTCTTTGCATGGGCTTCGTACAACAAATGCAATGCACGTTCGCGCGCATCTGAGCGTGCATCGTTACCCGCCGAACGGGAAGATCGGCCGGGTGACATGGTCAAACGCGCGTGATGTAGTCGCCGCTACGTGTGTCGACTTTGACGCGGTCACCAATGTTGACGAACAATGGAACCTGGATAACTTTTCCTGTTTGCAATGTGGCCGGCTTGCGAGCACCTGAAACACGGTCACCCTGAATGCCAGGTTCGGTGAGTGCGATCTCCAATTCAACTGAAGCAGGAATTTCGACGCTCACGATGTCGCCCTCATACGTCGCAATAATTGCGACTGCATTTTCAATGAGGTAATCAGCGGCTTCACCAAGCGCTGATGGCTTGATATTCACCTGCTCATATGACGACTGATCCATGAACACATACTCTTCGCCGTCCTTATACAGGAACTGCATGTCGCTCTTTTCAAGAATTGCCTGCTCCACCTTCACGCCAGCATTGAATGTCTTCTCAAGCATGTTGTTGCTACGCAAGTTGCGTAACTTTGAGCGAACAAATGCGCCGCCCTTACCAGGCTTCACGTGCTGGAATTCCACCACCGTGTACAAGGTGCCATCCAGGTTGAGGGTAATTCCGTTCTTTAAATCGTTTGTCGAGATTGCAGGCACAGGCTGTCCTTCGGGGTGTGGGTAAGGGTTGTACTTCCGGCCGCGCGTACGAGGAGCAAATCCTCAATTCGCACGCCACCGAGACCTACACGATAGACGCCAGGCTCCACAGTCACCACCTCTCCTTCACGCAATGGCTCATTAGATTGCGCACGAAGCCAAGGTGACTCATGAATGTTCAGGCCTACGCCATGACCTGTGCCATGCACGAACTCTGGACCAAACCCCGCTTCGGTAATGAAAGCTCGACAAATGCGATCGATCTCACTCGGCAATTCTCCCGCTCGAACGGCTGCGACTCCACGCTGTTGTGCTTCGGAAACGACATCAAGCATGGTCTGCAACACCGAATCAACTTTTCCCAACAAATAGGTTCGAGTCATATCAGAGTGATACCCATCAACTAACCCACCGACATCAATCACCACTGCATCCCCTTCGGAAAGCAACTGATCTGTTGGACGATGGTGAGGACGCGCCGCATTAGGCCCGGTAGCAACAATTGTTTCGTAGCTTGGACCGTCTGCGCCGTGGCGACGCATCCGATACTCCAATTCATCTCGAACATCTCGCTCGGTAATGGGTTCGTTCATAGACCGCACCAGAAGATCGCGAACATCAGCAAGAGCTTTGTCTGCAGTATCGGCAGCAAAGACGATGCGCTCGACTTCTGCTTCGCTCTTTGAGCGACGGAGTTCTTCCACCAATCCGTTGAGTGGAATCATTTCCCTACCCAGTGCCGCAACATAGCGAGCGTGCGCACCAACGGTTAGATCTGCTGACTCACAGCCAACATTTGCGTCATGAGCAAGCACAGATGCAACTGCATCTAGGGTCGCTGCTGCTGTTCGCGCCTCAACAATGCGAACTGCTGCTCCAGAATCACGAATCTGTGCCTGTGCTTGTTCGACATATCTTCCGTCAGTTACCAATACCGAATCATCATTGCGACAAATCAACACACCCGCAGATCCTGTGAACCCTGTGAGGTAGCGAATATTTACGGCTGAAGAAACAATAAGAGCGGAAGCAGCATGACTATCGGCGAGTTGACTCGCAACTTCTTCCAGTCGGCCGTCAACTCGAAGTGGGAGAAAATGTGGACGCGGCATGTTTCTGCCCGCCAATTACTTAACTGCGAGTATTCGCGCTACTGCCTGAATGGCAAGCACATAACCAAGTCCGCCAAACCCCGCGATGGTGCCTGATGCAACTGGCGCAACAACGCTTTCATGACGCCACGATTCGCGGCTACTTGGATTGGAAATATGCACTTCGATCACTGGTCCGCTAAATGCCGCAAGTGCATCATGAATACTCCAGGCGTAGTGCGTAAACGCGCCAGGATTAATGACGATCGCGTCGTGAGTTTTGCGCGCCGAATGAATGGCGTTAACCAGTTCTGACGAACTATTGGATTGCAGACTGTCAATTACAAGTCCAACTTCGCTTGCAGCCTGAGTTGCTGCTGCAACATGGTCAGCCAGCGTTGCAGTTCCATACACCGCAGGCTCACGCTCTCCCAACAAATTGAGGTTGGGGCCATTGAGAAGCAATACGCGCTTGGTTGCTGCTGCCATGGTTCTAGCGTACTTCCATACGGCTAAGCGCCGAGCGAACTGCGTCCACGCTTACTGGTGATACCGGCTCGACGCCATTACTGCCATCGAGCACAAACGTCAATCCACTGAGAGCCTTCTTGTCGCTGTGCATCAATGCAATGAGTTCATCGTGCGACACACCTGCAGGCAACGCACATGACAAGCCGTACTCACCTTCCACAACTTGACGGTGCTGAACCACGCGTTGGTCGTCGATTCGGCCAAGTTCGCGGGCAAGCAGTGCTGCATACACCAATCCGATGGCCACAGCTTCGCCATGAGCTACCGAGAAATCGGTGGCGATCTCTATTGCATGCGCGAGTGTGTGCCCATAGTTAAGCAACATGCGACGACCGCCTTCGCGCTCGTCTGATCCAACGATGTCGGCTTTAATTTGCACACAACGTGCAATTCGCGAGTTGAGATCGAGACTGAGTAGGTCGTCGCCGGCGAGGAAGTGATACTTGGCCATTTCCCCATTGCCGCAGCGTGTCTCGCGCGGACTCAAACTGGCAAGCGCGTCAGTGTCGCACAGCACACCGCGTGGCTGCCAAAAGGCACCAACCAGATTCTTTCCTTCGGCAAGATTGACACCGGTCTTTCCACCAATCGCGGCATCGACCATGCCAACAAGAGTGGTTGATACGTGAACAACTGCAATACCACGGTGCCAGGCAGAGGCTGCAAAACCGGCGATGTCGGTAACCATGCCACCGCCAACACCGATGATGACATCGTTACGCGTGAGTCCAAATTGTGCGCACTCGCGCAAAATCATTTCGATCGTTGCAAGCGACTTGAATTCTTCACCCAGACCAATGTTGATTGTGCGGGTAGAAATCCCTGCTGCAACCAGACTCTCTTCTACTGAAAAAGGAATGGTTGCTTGGGTAACGATGACCGCACGCTTTGCTGTGGCTGGCACCATGCTGGCAATTTGCGAACGTACACCAGACCCGATTACGACGTTGTATGAACGCTCACCCAGTTCAACCCGTACAACCTGTTGATTACTCATGATCTGCACCCGCATGAATTGCCTCAAGCACTGCCGAGCACACTTTGGCTACGGATTTTCCACGTGTGTCGATGCGCAGGGTTGCAACTTCTTCGTACCAAGCCGAGCGCTGATCACTGAGTGACTGCAGTGTTTTACCTGCATCACCATCGAGCAGCGGACGAGCTGTACCCGATTTCGTGCGCACTACTAAATCAGCCACCGAGGCATCAAGCCACACCACGTGCGATGCATGATGAGAAATAACTGTGCGGTTCTCGCTTGAAATCACTGCACCGCCGCCCGTTGCGAGAACGATTGACGACTTTCCGTCGGCGAGGATTGACCGAATGGCATCGCTTTCATACTTGCGAAACACCGCTTCTCCGTCTTGCGAGAACATGTCTCGCACTGACTTTCCAGCAGCACTAGCGACAAGGTCATCTGAATCAGCAAATTCGTAACCGAGTTCCTGTGCAATCCGTTTTCCGACGGTGGTTTTACCCGATCCCATTAGTCCAACCAAAACGATTGCGTGGCGTGCATTCACTGGATTGATGCAGCATAGGACGCCGCATTGCGAACAAACTCTTCCACCGAGTCTCCACCGAACTTGCGCTGTGCTTCAGCAGCCAGCACCAGTGCAACCATCGTTTCGGCAACAACTCCCATTGCAGGAACAGCCGTAACGTCGGTGCGCTCTTTGAAACTCACTGTTTCTTCTTTCGACACCGTGTCGATGGTCTTGAGCGTTGGCCGATTCAACGTGGCAAGTGGTTTCATCGCAGCACGAACCACCATAAGTTCACCAGTGGTCATTCCACCTTCTGTTCCACCTGCAAGTGTTGTTTCGCGACGATACGAATTGGTTTCAGCGTCCCACGAAATTGCATCGTGCGCCATACTTCCGCGTCGACCGGCTACTTCGAATCCATCACCAATCTCGACACCTTTGACAGCCTGGATACTCATGATTGCTTGCGCGAGTAGACCATCAATTTTTCGATCCCAATGCACATAGCTACCAAGTCCTACAGGCAATCCATAAGCAAGTACTTCAACAATTCCACCGAGGCTGTCGCCATCTTTGGCAGCAGCTTCAATTTCGGTGATCATGGCAAGCTCTGCCTCTTTGTTAAACGCACGAACTGGCGACTCGTCTACAACTGGCAAATCTTTGATGGTTGGCCTGGCGTTCGATTCGGATTTTGCCGAGCCCATCTGAGTTACGTGCGACAAAATATCGACGCCAATTTCTTTCAACAACAACTTGGCAAGCGCGCCTGCAACAACACGTGCAGCGGTTTCTCGTGCACTCGCCCGTTCCAACACATCGCGCGCATCGGTGAACCCATACTTCTGCATGCCAGTGAGGTCGGCGTGACCTGGTCGTGGCTGGGTCAGCGGCTTCTTTGTGGCTCCTGGAGCAGGCGACATTTCCTCGTGCCATACATCGCTGCGAAACCATTCAGAATTCTTGATTTCAATCGCTACCGGTGACCCCAGAGTGCGGCCATGACGAATACCGCCAATCAACACAATCTCGTCCTGCTCAAAACGTTGACGCGGACCGCGACCGTAGCCAAGACGGCGACGCCCAAGTTCGGCTTGAATGTCTTGCGCAGTTACCTTCATGCCGGCAGGAAGGCCTTCAACAATGACGACCAACGCTTGGCCGTGGCTTTCACCTGCAGTGAGATAACGCAACATGCCCTACAGGCTACCCGTGCTCCCCCTCAGGAATCGGGACAATTACGACGCGCGTTGCGCAAGTGCATGAAGTGCTGCTTCGCGCATCACCAGCGGGTCTGGAGTCATGCCACACCACAGTTCTTCTTGACGAACTGCTTGGCAGATCAGCATCCACAAACCGTCGATCGTGTTTGCACCTGCTTTCCGAGCCTGAGCAAGAAACGCAGTTTCGAGAGGGTGATACACCGCGTCAAGAACCATGAGCGAACTATGCAAAACCGAGGGATTCACTGGCGAATCATCTGATCCCATTCCTACCGAAGTGGTGTTAATGAGCAACGTTGCATCAGCAATATCGCTTTCAGTTCCAACACGTGCCACGTCTGCGCATTCACTTGCTTGGCTTGCTCGAGATTGAGTGCGATTGACAACGGCGATATCTGCTGCACCGCGAAGACCAAGTGCAGCAACTACTGCTCGTGCTGTACCACCCGCTCCAAGCACCACTGCGCGACTTCCTTCGATATTGGCACCACCGCGAACGAGCGCATCGCAACAGCCATCACCATCGGTGTTCGCCCCGCGCAATGAGCCGGTGTCACCAAAAACAATGGTGTTCACAGATCCAGAGCGCTGCGCTATCTCGTCTCGATTTTGCACAAGCGCAAACGCTGCATCTTTGTGAGGCATAGTGATACTTAATCCGAGCATGCCTGCATCTCGCGCAGCGAATACCTCTTCTTCGAAGTATTGCGCGTCCACATCAATTGCGACGTAGCGCCATGGCTTTGACATTTGCGCAAACGCGGCGTTGTGAATTGCTGGTGAAAGGCTCTGCGTAACCGGTGATCCGAGTACAGCAGCAATGGTCTTCAGTTTCACGGCAACAGTCCCGCTTGACGAGCGGTCTCAACATTTGCTTCGTGTTGATCAAGCGTTACGGCAAAAGCATGTCCGCCTTCTTTATCTGACAACACGTAGTACAAGTAACGACATGGTTTTGGAACATTTGCGCACAGTGGATCGGTGCCAGCAGGGTTCGGCGCAGGGTTCAATGCAGCAATGATTGATGCACGACCAGGATTGGCTATTGGCGTTGGAGGCAAACCTTTGTTGATGTAGGTGTTGTACGGGGTGTCGGTCGCTTTCAGTGTTGCAAAATCGGCGTCAGCTGGTGCGTTGTACAACAACGTTGCATCAATCTGCAACAACATCTTGATTTCAAGACGGTTGTAAATGACACGAGCAATCTTCGCGCGATCAGCATCCACTTTTGCTTCTCGCTCAATCATGGAAGCGATGATCAACACTTTGTATGGAGAAAGCCCAACCTTGGCTTGCGAATCATCAATTCCCTCTTGCGATGCGACCCTGACCATTTGCTTGGCCAGTTGCTGCACAACCTGCTGCTCATTTTGGTCACCAGAAATTTGATACGTGTCAGGAAAGAGCAAACCTTCTAGCGAAGTTTGACCTTCCGGACGATATGGCGACTCAACAGATAGATCGTTCGCCATTGCAACGAATTGATCAGCATTCAGGCGCAACGTTTTTTCGGCAAGTCGTACTCCCATTTGCGCAATGGTGTAACCCTCGGGGAATGTCACCTTCTGATAGGTGGCCGAAGGCGGAGTTTTCAGCACCGCCATGATGTTGCCCATGTGATCTTTAGGTGCAATGGTGTAATAACCGGGGATTAGCTCAACCCCACCTTTGCGCGACACATACCAGGAGAACACACTCGCGCTAGAAACAAAACCATCGTCTGCAAGTCGTTGACTAACCGATGCAATAGTGTCGCCTTCGACAATAGTGAACGATTGCGGGTCACCTTTTCCAGATGGATTGACTTGGTGCACGTACCACCAGCCAATAGCCCCCATAAACAACGTAACTACTGCGACTGCAGCGGCAACAATAAGGAATGGCCGCGACAATTCCCGAAAATCATTCGGCAATTCATCTACTTCTAGCTGATCAGAACGATGCAACGCATCCGGGCTATCCCAGGGATCGTCGTACCAGTTTTCGGCAGGCTGATCCTCGGTTTTGCGAATCTTGATCAGTGGATCAATCACGAATTGGGTCTTCCATCATCTTTCTGCCATCGAGCCAAGACTGCAACATGACTGCGGCAGCCACCTTGTCAATCACCTTGCGACGTTCTTGTGCATTCATGTTTTGCTCCATCAAAATGCTGTCTGCAGTTACTGTCGTCCGACGTTCATCAAAGGTGAGAACTGGCACACTCAACACGCTAGTCAACTGCTCTACTTCGGCGATGGCAGACTTTGCTGCATCACCATATGTTCCATTCATATGCAATGGAAGTCCAACAACAACGCATTCAATTTCATATTCAGTCACCAAATTGGCAATTGTCCGATAGTCAGTTTCGCGTGATCCGGTTCGATGC
>Ga0214168_1000293_pt1 | contig 20407 bp, 18 predicted proteins | sample LakMenepilimnion_FD_153002 | JGI IMG/M metagenome (GOLD analysis project Ga0214168, IMG submission 153002) | Freshwater microbial communities from Lake Mendota, WI - Practice 29OCT2010 epilimnion v4 | ecosystem: Environmental > Aquatic > Freshwater > Lake > Epilimnion/Euphotic zone | place: Lake...
AAGTCATGCATTTAAATTATCAAGAGTGGATGACACATTGGATGTATTTCCTTGTCATGGTATTGGTGGAATTGTTGGTATGTTAATGACTGGTGTTTTTGCATCAAAAGGAGTTAATGCAGCAGGAAATGATGGTTTGTTTTATGGCAATCCTGCCTTTTTCTTAGTACAATTAAAGGCGATGTTGATTGTAGTTGCGTATAGTTTTTCTGTATCCTTCGCGATATTTAAATTTATCTCAATTATTATGCCTTTACGTGTAACTGAAGAAGATGAGGAGTTAGGATTAGATGCTTCACAACACGATGAAAAATATGGCAGAAACCCTTTAAAATCATAAATAAAAACAGGTACAGCGGTGATCAGCTTCTGAGAAAAGCCCATCTGCTGTACCCATCAAAATTAAAATCTATTACAATGTTAAAAAAAATTTCGTTATTGGCAGTCCTGTTTTCAATAATTAATACAAGTTTTGCGCAAAAGGATTCAACTGCGTCCAAATACAGCATCAGCACTAGCGGGTCTATTGACGCTTATTTCAGAAATAGCTTTTCGGCTCCTTCAGGCGTTACCAATAACTTGACAAGTTTTACCAATTCAAATAAAAAATTAGCCCTTGGTATGGCAAGTTTAAAAGTGGATCAAAGTTTGGGGAAATTTGCGGCAACTGTTGACCTTGGTGTAGGTAAAAGAGCAGAAGAATTTTCCTATAATGACAATGGTTTTTTGGCTTATTTAAAACAAGCTTATGTTTCCTATGGCCTTACAGACAAACTTAAAATAACTGCGGGCAAATGGGCTACCCATGTGGGATATGAATTACTAGATGCACCATTGAATAGAAATTATAGTATGTCCTATGGCTTTTCCTATGGCCCATTTTTCCATACTGGCCTTAAAGCAGAATATGCATTATCCGGAAAATCAAGTTTCATGATTGGTATCGCTAATTCTACTGACTATGTAACAACAGCTTCGGCATCAAAAGTTTTAATTGCTCAATTTAGCACCAAGTTATTTGAAGATAAAACGACTATTTACGCCAACTACCAAGGTGGAAATACAGGAGGAAGCACTAGCTTTTCCCAGTTTGATGTTGTGATTAACAATACATTATCAAGTCAATTAGCAATTAATTATGATGGCACTGTTTATAGTGCAAAAGACGGCGCAACTAGCAACTGGAAAAGCAACGCTTTATACTTGAACTATGACCCAACAAGTGCAATTGGATTTACATTAAGATCTGAACTATTTGATGATAAAAGTGCACTATCTGCAGGCGCATTTGGGACTTCCATTTTTGCAAATACCTTATCTATGAATTATAAAATAAAAAAGTTAACTATTATCCCTGAGCTTAGACTGGATAATGCAAAAGATAATTTATACTTTAACAGTAATAACAAACCAACTGGCAGTAATACCAGTTTTATTATAGCTGCAGTATATAAATTTTAGTTTTTCTGGTTTTTAAGCAAGCAATCGTACGGCCTGAATTTCTATTCGGGCCTTTTTTATTATATTAGTGGCACCAATGAAAAAAGCCACTCGTTTCCTTCAGTTGATTTACTGTTTTTACGCAATATTTATTTTTGCCTTATTGACCATATTTTCAGTCATTGCCATGTCATTGGTACTCCCTTTTGGTAGGGAAAAATTAAGTGATCGGATTTATAAAATATGCAGGTACTGGTCCAAAATCTTATACTTTTTCTTAGGAGTAAGGCACCAAGAAATATATGAAGCACCGCACCAATTTAACCAAGCGCATATTTTTGTCGGGAACCATAATTCTTATATGGATATCCCCCCTATCGTTCAATTGAAACACCAACCCATTAAACCCTTGGGCAAATTTGAATCTTCAAAAATACCCATCTTCGGGTGGATTTATAGAGAAGCAGTAATCATGGTTGATCGAAGCAACCCTGATAAAAGAGCCGAAAGTTTACGCAACTTAAAAAGAGCCTTATTAAATAAAACTTCCATTTTTATTTTTCCTGAAGGTACATTTAGCATGACCGACCAATATCCTTTAAAATCATTTTATAATGGCGCTTTTAAATTAGCCATTGAATTGAAGGTACCTATCCAACCTGTTTTATTAGTGGACACTGTCGAAAGAATGCATTTTAATAGTGTTTTAACCCTCACCCCTGGCATTAGCAGGGTAGTTTATTTAGAAACCATTCAAGTGGAAGGCTATACCCTAGACCAAGTGGATGAGCTGAAACAAAAAGTGTATAATTTAATGGACCAAGGCTTAAGAAGATATAGAAACTATCCACCTGCATAGCGTATTTTTGTAATCGACCCTTATGTACGCAGAAATTATCATACCCTTAGCGCTTCCAAAAAACTACACTTGGATGATACCCACATCGATGGAGTCCGATGTCATGATAGGGATGCGTGTAGAGGTCATGCTAGGTGCTAACAAAAGATATGCTGGTATCATTAAAAAACTAAGTACTGTAAAACCAGATGGTTTTGATCCAAAACCTATTATCGATATATTAGACGAGGAACCCATCGTATACGAACACCAACTAAAGCTATGGGAATGGATGGCTGAATATTATATGTGTTCCGAAGGTGAAGTAATGCAGGCAGCTATTCCAAGTCATCTAAAAATTTCCAGCGAAAGTATTTTTATTTTACAAGAAGATGCAAGTATTGATATAAAAAACTTAAGTGATTCAGAATACATCATTAGTGAAGCCCTTGAAATAAAAAAAGAGTTAAGCTTAATTGAAATTCAAAAACTATTAAATAAAAAGTCGGTCTACCCTATTGTAAATAAGCTGATTCAAAAAGGAATTTGCGTTGTGCAGGAAACCATGCGAGACAAATTCACTATAAAATCAGAAATATACATTACACTTCATCCTGATTATCGCGAGGAAGTAGCATTAGAAAAATTATTAAATACTTGGTCAAGGGCACCCAAGCAATTGGATTTATTATTGGCTTTTTTACACTTTCAAAAAACAGAAGGCGAAGTTTCACAAAAAGCAATTTTAGCAAAAGCAAATGCATCACACGCGCAATTAAAAGCACTCATTGAAAAAGGGGTTTTGGTCACTGAAAAAAGAAAAGTGGACCGATTGGCCGTAGATCATACCAAAGGGGATGTTCATTTTCATGCACTTACCCCATCACAAACCAATGCATTACAAGATATTCAGACAAAGCTTGAAATCCAAAATGTAAGTTTATTACATGGCATTACAGGGAGTGGAAAAACCCAGATTTATGTATCGCTTATCAATGAAATAATTAAACAAGGTAAACAGGCATTATATATGCTTCCGGAAATTGCCCTCACTGCGCAAATGATCCGCAGGCTAAAGCAATACTTTGGAGGTAGTGTCGCCATTTATCATTCAAAGTTTAACCCCAATGAACGCGTTGAAATATGGAATAAGGTAAAGTCGGGTGAAATTAAAATTGTACTCGGTGCAAGATCAGCCTTGTTTTTACCTTATAAAAACTTATCACTCATAATTATTGATGAGGAACACGATCCATCATATAAGCAGCAGGAACCAGCACCAAGATACCAAGCAAGGGATACCGCTATTTATTATGCAAATCAATTAAACGCAAAAGTAGTATTAGGATCGGCAACGCCTTCAGTGGAAACATTTTATAATGCAAAAAATAAAAAGTTTGGTTATACCTACTTAAATGAAAGATTCAGTCAGGCAAGTTTACCCAAAATTGAATTGGTCGACACCAAAAAACAACCAGCCGATAGCGCTATTTTAACACCTGTACTTTTAGCAGCAATTAAAAAAACGATTGAAAATAAAAAGCAAGTAATTTTATTTCAAAATCGAAGAGGATATGCGCCCTATTTTATTTGTGAAACCTGCGGCTGGATACCCCATTGCAAACACTGCGATGTTACCCTTACTTTTCACAAAGCAAAAAATTTGCTTTCCTGTCACTATTGTGGCACTGGCTATCCCATTGTAAACACTTGTGAGGCTTGTGGAAAAAATAGTTTCAAACAAAAAAGTTTTGGGACGGAACAAATTGAAGAAAAATTAACCCTATCCTTGCCGGGTGTTCATGTTGCAAGAATGGACTACGATAATGTAAAAGGCAAAAACGAGCATGACCATTTAATCCAACAATTTGAACAAAAACAAATTGACATTTTAGTCGGCACACAAATGGTGGTAAAAGGACTTGATTTTGAAAATGTAGATTTAGTAGGAATTGTGGATGCCGACAGCTTACTCAACTTTAATCATTACCGTGTAAATGAACGTGCATTTCAAATGATGGAACAAGTAAGCGGCAGGGCTGGGCGAAAAAACGACCATGGAAAAGTAATTATCCAAGTAAGCCAAACACAACATCCCATTGTACAATATGTGAAGGATCACGACTACTTTGCTTTTTATGCATTCGAAATTCAAAACAGAAAACACTTTGCATATCCTCCATTTAGTCGTTTAATGAGCATCCTCTTTAAACATCCGGAAAACAATATCGCGGAAGAAGCTGCATTGCATTTTTTCCAATCCTTAGGACCAACTATACAAAAAACAGTATTAGGCCCTGCACAACCCAATATCAATAGAGTACGCAATAAATACATTTGGGAATTGTCCATCAAGATTTCAAAGCAGCCCCAACAGCTTAAGCTAGCCAAGCAACAGTTGCTTCATTTTATAAGATTGATACAAGTTCACCCACGTTACAAATCGGTGCAAATTGTCATCGACATAGATCCGAACTAATTATTAAATACGCTTACGCTAATACAACTACATAAAAAAGATGCCCCCGAAATCCGGAGGCATCTTTTTTATATCGGAATGTTTTCCTAATTCAATTAGTTATAAACCGCAGTTAATTCAGATCTTCTATTTTGAGCTCTTCCTTCTTTAGATTTATTATCAGCCGCTGGATTTGCAAAGCCAAAACCACTTGTAGTGATACGCTTTGTATCTACTCCTTTTTTAATTAAATACTTCGCTACAACAGACGCTCTGTTGATAGATAATTTAGCGTTTAATTTTTCAGCACCTGTGTTATCTGTATGACCACCAATAGCAAGACTCACATTTGAATATTTTGCAAGCACTGCAACCACAGCATCTAAATTAGCTAATTGTTTAACAGATAAATATGATTTACCAATAGCAAATTTCAAATTCGAAGCTGCTTGCGTTAAAATTGGTTGCACATCAGGACAGCCATGGTTTGCGCTAATACCAGCTTCAGTAGGACAAGCATCTACTTCATCATTGACACCATCTTTATCAGTATCCGGAATTGGACATCCATTATAACGACTTAAACCTGCAACAGTTGGACATTTATCTTGCTCATCATTGATGCCATCCTTATCTGTATCTGGGATTGGACATCCTGCATATTTAGCCAAACCTGCAACAGTTGGACATTTGTCTTGCTCATCATTAACACCATCTTTATCTGTATCAGGAATCGGACATCCTGCATATTTAGCCAAACCTGCAACAGTTGGACATTTGTCATCTGCATCAATTACACCATCATTATCAGTATCAGCAGGTGGCGGCGGTGGAGGTAAAACCACTGGCTTTTTCTCCTTTAATTTCAAGGGCATTGAGTAACTAACACCATGGTTGAAATGCGTTTTTGTCAATGCTGACATTTCAGCTCTGAAAGTACTTAAGATATTTACAAATGAACCATTATTCGCTTTAATTTGAATACCAGCTCCTACTGGCGCATATGCCATAAAGTTAGAAGCAAACTTACTTACTCCAATACTAGCAGATAAATAAGGTACCACTCTATGATCATCAGACAACATCTTAAAATTAAGCCCTGCATCAGCAGCAGCATAAAATCCTTTTGTAGTAGCCCCGCTAGATGTACCCCTAGAATTTTTGATCATTGAAGAAGCATAAAAAGGATAAGACAATGAAGCAAAATCCAAATTCACCATGAAATCCATTTTAGTTGTTACTCCTTTAAAATATTGAACACCAATACTTTTTGTTGAATTACTCAATTTTTCCCAAGACTTATTACTTAAAACTGTACCTAGCGAATTCACTTGGATTGCTCTGGCAGTTGTAAAATCAAATGCAGAAACTTTTAATGCAATTGATGGTTTTTTAACATTCGCATCAGTTTGAGCAGAAACATTACCCGCAAAAGCTAAGATGACTAAAGAAAATAGTATTTTTTTCATAGTATTAAATAGTTAATATTTACACAAATTTAGTTCTAAATGATGAAATATTGAAATATTTTATAGGTTACCAAATTACTATGATTTTGGAGTGGTTTTTGAATAACCAATAGCCTCAATAGTCACTTTTACGATCCCTTTTCCATTGGTAATCAATTTCTTAGACGCGGCTTGACTTAAATCTATAATTCTTCCTTTTTGTAGCATTCTAGGGTGCATACGATCATTTACCCTTACCATCACATTGGCACCTGTGCGTAAATTTGTAACGCGTACAATGGTGTTTAACTTGAATAAATTACACGCTGCAGTTAGCTTTGTATTACTAAATACGTCGCCATTGGAAGTCAAAATTCCATTAAAATTTTTACTATAAAAACTTGCAATACCTGTTATCCGGTTTAATTCAATATGAATTCGAGAAGTGTCGATCCATTTTTTATAGCGTTTTATATTTGCGCTATCCAGGTAATTGGCGTTGGTTAAGGTATTGGGATAAATTTGTTGCGCAGATACAACAGCAGGAGATTGCAACATCAAGAAGATGCAACCAACGGCCATTTGTATAAAATTAAATAACTGCATTGCTTGTTACAATGTGATCACTTCCACTACAGAGTCCATATTAAGAGAGCCATAAATATGCGGGAATAATTCATTCATATCTTGGGCTAGTTCAAATAAAACAGGTCTTTGTACTTTAGATTTTTCAATTTTAAGTTTTACCAATCCCGATTGACCTTTGTAAAATCGGTCTAATACCCCTGAGACTTGCCGCTCAATAGAACAATGAATAAATCCATCCTTTTCATATCCCAACGGCAAATATTCGTTTTTCAACAAGGCTTGTTCCCACTCCTTTTGTGTGGTCACATGGTATATAAATTCGCTTTCCATAATTTTAATTTTTTATGATTCTTGGAATTTTTTGATCTATCATCATTAAATCTGCAAGCACAATAGCAGTAACGGCTTCCAAGACAACCGGTACCCTAAGTGCTATACATAAATCGTGTCTTCCTTTTACAGAAAAATTTTCTTGCTCATTCGTTTCCCAATTCAGTGTAATTTGTTCTTTGGGTGTTGAAGAGGTAGGTTTTACAGCAATTCTGAAAACCAAATTATTTCCGTTCGTATATCCACCTACTACCCCACCTGCATTATTTGTTTTTGTTTTTCCAGAAGCATCTATGATCGCATCATTATGTTCAATCCCAAACATGTTTGCAGCAGCAAAGCCAGTACCAAATTCAATTCCTCTGATGGCAGGTATGGCAAATACCGCATGGCTTATTAAAGATTCTACTGAATTAAAAAAATGCTCTCCTAATCCAATGGGTAATCCTGTCACAACACATTCCACAATGCCCCCAACACTATCTTTATTGTCAATACCTTTTTGTAATCCTTTATCTAGATCAGTTTCGCCACCGATACTTTTGATGGTCGCCTTTACTTCAATCCCATTTAATAATTTTTTAGCTACAACACCCGCACCCACTAAAGCTGCAGTAAGTCGACCACTAAAATGTCCACCGCCTCTATAGTCTTCAAAACCTCCAAATTTTTGATGTGCTGTAAAATCAGCGTGACCTGGTCTTGGAACTGCTCTTTGTTTTTCGTAATCACCACTTCTCGTATTGTTATTTTCAAATAACATCATGAGTGGCGCACCCGTAGTGATGTCATTAAAAAGTCCAGTTTTGAAAATAGGTATGTCATCCTCCTGCCTTGGTGTAGTTCCTTTTTGTTTGCCCCCTTTTCGACGCTCCATATCTTCTGTAAAATCAGCCGCTATTAATGGTAATCCTGCAGGACATCCATCAATAGTTATGCCTACACATGCCCCATGTGATTCTCCAAATATCTGTACACTAAATAAGGTTCCAAATTTGTTCATGTTACAAAGTTCAATATTACAAGATAAGAAATTTATTCAATATCCACTTTTGCACCCAAATGTTGCAAATCAGTAAAGAAATCAGTATAGGATTTATTGATGGCCTCCGCTTCGGTAATTTCAACAGGTCCATTCGCGCATAAAGCGGCTACAGCACATGCCATGGCAATGCGATGGTCATGTTGCGAAAACACAATAGCTGATTTAATTTCACTTCCGCCATGTATCTGCATGACATCACCCGATAAAATAATATTTACACCCATTTTTGCAAACTCCGCTTGCAAAGTAAGTCCGCGATCACTTTCTTTATGCGCTAACCGATTCACGCCTTTTATTTCACAAACCCCATCACAATAAGAAGCCAATGCGACCAATGGCGGAAATAAATCAGGACAATCAGTTGCATCAAATTGAAATGCATTCAATTTTTCTTGTTCCCCATTTTCCATATTTTTATTAGGTCCTAGGATTATTCCATCTGATTCGATTGTGATACTTGCATTTGCACTTATTAATGCACTAATAATTTTTTTATCTGCCTGTGTTGAATTTAATTGTAAGCCTTTCACTTTAATAGGTCCCGCTATCGCACCAGCGACTAATAAAAACGCAGCCCCACTCCAATCACCTTCAACGGTATATTCAATCAATGGTTTTAACGGCGTATGCTGATAAAATTTAAAACTTTCATAGTTGGTATGTTTTATATTCCAACCAAATTCATTTAATACGGCTAGCGTTAAATCGATATATGGTTTGCTTTTTAAATCCAACACCTTTATTTCTGTGTCATATACTTCAGTGGCCGCATACGCCATTAATAAACCGGTTAAAAACTGCGAGCTTAAGGATCCATCCACAGTGATGTTTGCTGGTTGTAAAGGCCCTTTTATTGTAATTGGTAAAAAACCTTTTTGCGATGTTATGGTAACACCCAAGGAAGGAAATATTTCATCAAAAAAATGCATCGGTCTTTTTACTAAGCTTCCCTTTCCTTCAATGCTGATGTTTTGGTTACTTAAGGCGGCAATGGGGGTAAACATCCGAATCCCTAAGCCACTTTCACCACAATTCATGTCTGGCCCCACTGGGTTCACCCCATTTGAAGTCACTTTGACCGTTGCATTATTTATTTCATTGTTCCCTGCTTTGTTTATTTCAACAATAGCACCTAATTTTTGAATGACATCCATTGCAGCCAAATCATCATTTGAATGACCAGGATTATGTATAATTGTTTGGCCTTTGCGCAATAATGCAGCAGCACATGCTCTTTGCATACTACTTTTACTTGCTGGTGCAATTTGCTCCCCTACTAATTTTGATGGATATACTATTACACGCATCTTATGAATACAACTTGATTAATTTTTCTAATGATTTCATAGGCACCGTTTCATACACGGCATTTCCTAGTTTATTTAATAACACATATTGCATCCCTTTGCTTGCCTTTTTCTTATCCTTTTGCATTACGTCCATCGCTTGTGTAATATCAAAACGCATGTTAATTGGCAAGCCATATTTTTTTAGGGTTTCAATTAATATTCCCGTATCTGTAAAGCCAAGTAAAACTTGAGATATTTTTGCGGCATACACCATTCCAATACTAATTGCATGGCCATGTAGTAATGCATGTTGATTTTCAATGGCGTGTCCAATAGTGTGTCCAAAATTGAGCAACTTACGATCGCCTTTTTCAAACTCATCTTTTTGCACCACAGTCATTTTAATTCTTACATTTTTTTCAACCAAGGCGATTAATTCTTTTTTATTTTTTTGATAAAATAACAAGTCATGTGTCGCCAATTGCTTCATCATTTTAGCATCCTTGATGGCTGCATGTTTAATAATTTCAGCAAACCCATTTTCCCATTGATGATGGGGTAATGTTTTCAAAAAATCAAAATCGTATAATAAAAAGGAAGGTTGCTTGATGAGTCCAACCATATTTTTATATATGCCAACATCAATGCCATTTTTGCCACCAATACTAGCATCCACCATGGCCAAAATTGTAGTAGGTACAAAACCAAAAGATACCCCACGCATATATATACTTGCAGCATAACCTACCATATCAGTAACTACACCACCACCCACACCTATTAGCACTGCTTCACGCGTGGCACCTAAATTAAGTAAGGCTTCAATAATAAAATTGACAGTGTCTTGCTGTTTGTGCTCCTCACCTGCTGGAAAGACAATTGTTTTTTTACCCTTGAATTTATTTTGGTGCAAGGCATATACATTTTCATCCGTGATGTAATATGCATTTGCCTTGTTGACCAATTTGTCAATAGCTTGAAATCTGCCATCTAATATAAATGACACTGTACTTGTAGCTAATTTAACTTTCCAGTTTTTCATGTATTTGATTAAGGATTACTAATTAAAATAAAGCCATTGTACCATGAATCATTAAAAGTACAAGGCTTTATTGAACTCGAAAGTTATTTATTCATTACTTTATTTTGGTGCTGAATACTTTCCATGTGAACTGCATCCATATACTTGGTAATAAAATCCTCGCTTAAGCCAATTTTATTTCCTTTGCCTACCGCACGCTCTAAAATTTCATTCCAACGATTGGTTTGCAAAATAGTAATGTCATTGTTCTTTTTATATTCACCAATTTTTTCAGCCACCTTCATACGCGTAGCTAAAACTTGTAATAACTCATCATCCAATTGGTTAATTTGTTGACGTAACTTTTCTAGCGCTGCATGGTATTCAGCAGAAGCTACATCTTCTTTTCTCCAACGAATTGCTTCCAACATCTCTTTTAACACTTCTGGTGTAATTTGTTGCTTGGCATCGCTCCATGCATTGTCTGGATCAATATGTGATTCAATAATTAAACCATCAAAATCCAAGTCCATTGCTTGTTGCGCTACTTCTTGTAAAATATCACGACGACCACAAATATGTGAAGGATCATTGATCATTGGAATACCTGGGTAACGACGTTTCATTTCAATAGCCAAATGCCACATAGGTGCATTTCGGAATTCCGTATTGCCATAAGAGCTAAATCCACGATGTATTAAACCCAAATCCTCAATGCCTGCTTTTGCGATACGTTCCATCCCTCCAATCCATAATTCTAAATCAGGATTGATTGGATTTTTTATTAAAACTGGAACTTTTACCCCTTTTAATGCATCTGCAATTTCTTGCACACTAAAAGGATTCACAGTTGTTCGAGCACCTACCCACAAAACATCAACATCAAAATGCAATGCATCTTCCACTTGCTTCGCTGTAGCCACCTCAATCGCTACTGGAAGTCCAGTTTCTTTTTTGGCTTGTTGCATCCAAGGTAAACCCTTAGTGCCAATACCTTCAAAACTTCCCGGACGCGTTCTTGGCTTCCATATACCTGCACGCATAATATCCACTTTACCTGTGGCTGCTAATCGAATAGCAGTTTGCATCACTTGTTCCTCCGTTTCTGCGCTGCAAGGACCTGATATAATCAAGGGTGATTTTTTTAATAAAATGCTTACTTTTTGTTGTTGCTCTGTTAAGTCTGCCATTTTTCCCAATTTTAATATTTAAATATTTATTTTATTTGTGTGCTTTACATTTTTTCAATAGCGCTATCTATTGCCCTTCTTTTTTGCTAAATCCTTTTGGACCACCGCTGTCTGCATCATTCATTCTAATACGACGGCCTTTGTAATTTTTACCATCTACTGCATTGATCATTTGTTTTGCAGCACCTGATTCAATCTCCACCCAGCTATTCATATCGCGCATATCAATTTTTCCTAAAGCTTCTTTTCTTAAATCACTCATGTCTAATATAAATTGTAAAAAGCTTGCTTTATAAAAACCATCCTTGGTACCTAAGTTCACAAATAATCTAGTATAACCACTTGCCCCTCTTTCCGCACCACGACTTCCGCGATCCGAAGAAACACGATCCGATGAACTGCGTTCCATTCCACGATCATTACTTCTTGTGCGACCACGATCAGCACCGCCAAATTCTTGACGACCTCTATCACGATTGCGATCCTGTTGTTGCATAGGTTCACGACGTCCTTTATCTGCGGTACGAATATTTAAATCCTGTGCATTTTCGTAATAACTTAAGAAACGATTAAATTCCAAAGCAGCGACACGCTTTAAAATTTCTTCCTTGGTCATGTCTGCAAATTTTTCTGCCAACATTGGAACATAAGTTTCATAATCACCATGACTCACGTCGGTTGACATTAACTTATCCATGACATGGAAAAATTGCTTGCGACATACATCCTTACCACTTGGAATATCCAATTTATGGAATGTACATTTATTGATATTCTCAATTTGACGCAAACGATAAGATTCACGTGCATGTACAATCGAAATACAAATTCCTTGACTACCCGCACGACCTGTACGACCACTTCTATGGGTATACACTTCTACATCATCAGGTAATTCAAAATTGATGACATGCGTAATTCCTTTTACATCAATACCACGTGCAGCCACATCCGTTGCAATTAATAATTGCAAACTTTTATCTCTAAATTGGCCCATTACGCGATCACGTTGTTGTTGCGTTAAATCACCATGGATGGCATCTATATCATAACCTTCGCGTGTTAATCTTTGTGCTACATCCTGTGCATCCGCCTTGGTACGGGTAAAAATAATCCCATAAATACCTGGATTAAAATCAATAATTCTTTTTAAAGTTTCATAGCGGTGTTGCGCTGATGTTAAATAATATTGGTGATCAATGCTTTTATTCGTTGCATTCACTTTACCTATAGTCACTTCCACTGGCTCCTTCATGTAACGCTTGCTCACTTTTCTAATTTCAGCTGGCATCGTTGCACTAAACAACCAAATACTTTCTCTGTTCGGTGTATTTTTTAAGATAAATTCAATGTCATCTTGGAATCCCATGTTTAACATTTCATCTGCTTCATCCAATACCACATATTCTATCTTTTCTAAATTAATTGCTTTTCTTTCGATCAAATCAATTAATCTACCTGGTGTTGCGACCACCACTTGTACGCCTCTTTTTAAATCTTTAATTTGCATTCCTATAGAGGTACCACCATACACTGCTAAAACTTGTAAACCTGAAATATGCTTTTTAAACAAATTCAATTCGTTTACAATTTGCATACATAATTCCCTGGTTGGACAAACCACTAATGCTTGTGGGAATTTATCTGTTGTTTTAATCAATTGTAATAATGGCAAACCAAATGCGGCTGTTTTACCAGTGCCTGTTTGTGCCAATCCAATAAAATCCTTTGTACCACTTATCAATACCGGAATGGAACGCTCTTGAATTTCAGTGGCGTGTGTGTATCCCAATTCTGTAACCGCCTTTACTAATTGCTCATTAATACCAATCTCCGAAAAGGTTTTTTGGGATTTAACCGCCTCAATTAACTCATTTGTTATATTCAAATCTTCTTTCTTCTTCATTTTTAATATTTTTTGTAAAATCACTTATGGTGTTTTACTTTTTTTGTAATTATTTTAAAATCCTTTTTATTTTATTTGCATTTTGTATCAACTCCAATAAATAGTCTGGATTTTCTTTTTCCAAACTGGCTTTGAACTTTCGAAGTTGACTAATATGCTCATTTAACACATCTAAAACATTTTCTTTGTTTTGCATAAAGATGGGCACCCACATTTCCGCATTGGACTTTGCCAAACGAACGGTACTTTCAAAACCACCACTTGCTAACTCAAAAATTGCATCCGATTCCTTTTCCTTCTCCAACACTGTATTTGCCAGTGCGAATGAAGTAATATGCGATATATGACTTATATAAGCCACATGAATATCATGTTTGATTGCATCCATGTATAATATATGCATACCTAACTGAACATACATTTGCTCAATGATTGCTAAAGCATCTGGATCCACTTGTGATTTATTACAAATGACCGTTGCCTTATCAACAAACGCATCTGTTTGCGCAGCTGTTGGACCACTAAATTCAGTACCCCACATTGGATGTGTTGGAACGAATCTTCCTTTACTGGAATGTGCATTCGCGACATTTACAATACTTTCCTTAGTAGACCCTAAGTCAAAAACAACTTGCTTATTCACTAAATTCAAAATAGTAGGCAATAATGATTCAGCCACATTCACCGGTGTTGCAAGTGCAATGATATCAGAAGATGCAACTGCGTCCTCCAAGGACATAATCTCATCTACAATACCTAATTGCAAAGCTTGCTGTTGGTGTTCTATGTTTTGATCCACGCCAATAACATGACTTACAAAGCCTTTCTTTTTCAAAGACAATGCAATGGACCCTCCCATTAAACCAATACCCACCACTGCTAAACGCATGCTTTTATTTTTTTTATTGCTTCACTAAATTTTTCCAATGAACCACATAAACTTACTCTGATATAATCCTTACCTGCACTGCCAAATATGCCACCAGGGGTGATAAAAACATTGGCTTCATACAATACCTTATCACTTAACGCATAACCATCTTTGTAAGTAGCGGGAATTTTAGCCCAAACAAACATTCCCACTTGTTGTTTTGAATAGGCACAATTTAAAACATCTAATAATTCGAATACTTTTTCACGTCGTGCTGTATATATTTTATTCACGGAGTCATACCAACTTTGATCCAAGCTTAATGCTTTGGCTGCTGCTAGTTGCACAGGCAAAAACATACCACTATCCATGTTGGATTTAAACCTAAGTATTTCATTGATTCGATCCTCGGCGGCAATTAACATGCCCACTCTCCAACCTGCCATATTCTGGCTTTTACTAAGAGAGTTTAATTCAATCACTACCTCTTTCGCACCATGAATGCTTAATAAGCTTTCCGGTTGATCATTTAAAATGAATGCGTAAGGATTGTCATGACAAATCAATATTTGATGCTTCCTTCCAAAGGCTACTAAATTTTCAAACAATTCCTTAGTAGGACTTTGACCTGTTGGCATATGCGGATAATTCACCCACATCAACTTGACTTTTGATAAATCTGATTTTTCTAAATTTTCAAAGTCAGGTGCCCAACTGTTTTCGGCAGTTAATGCATAATAAAGCGGAGTGCCACCCGCTAATTTAACTGCACTTGTGTATGTCGGATAACCAGGATTTGGAATTAATACCTGATCGCCTTCATTTAAATAGGTCATGCATATATGCATGATCCCTTCCTTGCTTCCTAGTAATGGAAGTATTTCGGTTGCTGGATTTAAATCAGCTACTTTAAAATACTTTTGATACCAATTCGCAATGGCTTCCCTTAATATAGGAGAACCTTTGTAAGATTGATAAGCATGAACGTTGTCCTTGCTTGCTTCATCTTGCAATACTTTTATAACATCAGGATGTGGCGGTAAATCAGGGCTGCCTATTCCTAAATTAATAATTCCCTTACCGGCTTTATTGAGTTCATCAATCTCGCGCAGCTTGGATGAAAAATAATATTCACCAATTCCTTCTAATCTATGTGAAACTGTTACATTCATCTTTATCCTTTTACTACTTTTCCTTTTTTATACATTCCAAATATTTTCAAACTATTGGTTAATGATTTTACATCTTCCAAAACTTTCTCCATTTGCTTTTTATTATCAAACTCTACATCTGCATAAAAGCCATATTTAAATGTGCTTCCAGGTATCGGCATACTTTGCAATTTGCTCAAGTTCACTTTACCATGCGCTATTTTAGCCAACACTTTTGACAAAATACCTCTTGAATGATCGGTTTGAAAATAGATAGAAGCCTTATCTGCATCTTCAATCATTGTTTTTTTAACCTTGGGTTCCATGATTAAAAATCGAGTGATGTTGTTTTTCAATGTATGCACATCTGGTGATAATACATTTAAACCATACAATTGTGCGGCAAATTTACTTGCAATAGCTGCCGTATGTTTGCTTTTATGTTGCTGCACCATTTTAGCACTTAATGCCGTATCCTCAGATTCGACTAATTTCCAGTTATATTTTTCTAAATAATCCAAACATTGCAATATCGCCATTGGATGACTATGCACTTCCTTAATATCTTCGAGCTTTACGCCAGGATTTGCCAATAAATTTTGACTGATAGATAAATACACTTCCCCAATCACTTGAAGATTACTTTTTTGTATTAAATTATAATTGGGTAAAATACTTCCAGCAATTGAATTTTCGATCGCCATCACAGCGCCATCGGACATTTTTTTATCTGCCCCGATTTTTACGACTTCTCTGAAAGTATCACAAGTAATTACCTGTACATTTTTTCCAAAAAAATGCATCGCTGCCACTTGGTGGAAACTTCCTTCGTAACCTTGTATCGTAACCTTTTTATTCATTTATCTTAAACCCAGTTTTTAATTTTTATCCTTCCCGGTCCTTACCGTCTATTTCGCCTTCCTTTTCTCCAATTCCTTTTTACACTACATTTTCTCGACTTTCCTTTTTTTTCACTTCCTTCTCTCCAATTCCTTTTTCCACTTCAACCTTTATTTATACCCCTGCTTCATTTTTGGATACAAAAAATCCCGACTGTTGGGCCGGGATTGTATATTTATTTAATTTCTTTATGCTTTTACAAATATTACCCGGCTACTTTGGTTAAAGTAGAAATAAAAGAAAAAGTAAAACCAATTGTTAATATTTGCTTTCATCGTTCCACAAAGGTAATCAAAATAGGCTAATTCACAAAATTGTTTGCTTTAAATTAAGCCAAAACTAACAAATATTTGTTTTGCAACTCGCTCATTTACAAACGGCTAGCAAGGTTTAAATAAAATAAAACAGGAGATGTATACAAACCACTTGTTTTAAATATTGCGGATTTATAAAGGCAGCTTTCTTAGTGTTTTACAATGGAATACCCCAACATTGGGGAATGGCTAAAAAAATGAGTCCCCCCGTAGAAACGGCGGGACTCTTACGATTGCTTACCATATGAAACTGTTCCGATAACTGTTAGTTGGCAAGTATGGGTTATAAATAACCCACCAACAGTTCAATTATTTATTTCGCAGCAGCTGTTGTGTCAACAGTTGTAGCAGCTGTTGTGTCAACAGTTACAGCAGCAGTTGTGTCAACAGTTGCAGCAGCAGCTGTATCAGTTGTAGCTTCAGTTGAAGCACCACCACAAGCAGTTAAAGCAGCGATAGCTAAGATTGCAAATACTTTTTTCATAAAATTTGTTTTAAATTAATTAATTAATACTCTTAATACAAAAAGGATAAAAAGGTAACCTTCCCCCCTAAAAAAATATAAAAGAACCCTTTTTGGGTTACTTTTGCCTGAAATACGTATAAATACCTTGAAAGCTGAACTCAATGAACAAGCCCTATTAAAGGGATTAGCTCAAAATGACTCCAAAGCAGTGGAAACACTCTATAAAAGTCATTTTACGATGATTCAGCACTTCGTAGAAAATAACAATGGAAGTTTTGACGACGCAAGGGACATTTTTCAGGAAGCAATGATTGCTTTATATGAAAAAGTACAATTGGACTCATTTGTACTTACCTGCCAGATTAAAACCTATCTATTTTCAATTTGTAAGCACTTGTGGTTAAAACGCTTACAGCAAATGGGCAAATACAGTAGCCCACTAAGTGCACATGAGGAAAGCATATCTGTAGAAATGGATATGGGGCAAATTGAAAAAAAAGATGCTGCTTTCGCTATTATGGATCGGGCATTAAATAGTTTAGGAGAGCCCTGTAAAAGTTTGTTAGAAGGATATTATTTAAATAAAAAAGGGATGCAGGAACTAGCAAGTCAGTTTGGATATACAAATGCTGATAATGCCAAGAACCAAAAATATAAATGTTTGATGCGCCTTAAAAAACTTTTTTTTGCGCAATATAATATAGGAGATTAACTATGGAAGACATTCAATTATTAGAGACCATTGAAAAATACCTGTCAGGCGAATTGTCGGATCAGGAAAGAGCGCAATTTGATGTCATCAGACAAAAATCAGCGGACATTGATCAAATGGTCGTTGAACACAAGCTATTTTTAGATCAAATGGAAGCCTATGCGAAACGAAAAAATGTTGCGCAAACATCCCACCAAGTTTTTTCTAATTTATTAGCCAATGGGGAATGGGCGCCAATTGAAGCAGGAGCAGCACCTACCAAAGTGATACAGCTATGGACAAAATATAAAAAAGTAATTGCCATCGCCGCTTCATTTGGTGGATTTTTTGCCATTTTTACTTCCCTTATTGTGATGTACTTATCCCCTAGTTTAAATGGATCTCAATTATTACAGTTAAGTAAGGCAGTCGAGGTAATCAAAAAGAACCAACAAGCACAAGGTCATTTATTGAATGAAGTAAAAACTAAGGTTCCTGAAAATGCAAAATTAATTAGTGGTGGTTCTGGATTTTTAATTGACACCAAAGGATATATCATTACCAATGCGCATGTATTAAAAGGCAACGGCGCAATTGTTATTAATAGTAAAGGGCAGGAACTAAACGCTACTATTATTTACACGGATGTAAATAATGACCTTGCATTATTAAAAATAGAAGATAAGGATTACAAACAACCCAAGACCATACCCTACGCGATTCGTCGAAAAATCACTGACTTAGGTGAAGAAATTTTCACCCTAGGTTATCCACGTAATGATAATGATATTGTTTATGGTAAGGGTTATTTAAGTGCACAAACAGGTTATGAAGGCGATAGTAATTCCTACCAAATACAAATAAGCGCGAATCCTGGTTACTCTGGCGCGCCAATCTTTAATTCAAATGGTGAATTAATTGGGGTCATTAGTACAAGACAAAAATTGGCAGAAGGTGTAGCATTTGCTGTTAAATCAACTGAGATCATTGATGTTGTCAATGCATTAAAAGACAATGAAACAACAAAAGATATAAATATTAAATTACCAAAGTTTACAAGCAGTGCTAGTAGGAATAGAAAGGCACAACTAGATAATTTAAAAAACTTTATGTACAGCGTTAGGTCATTTAATTAGACCATCTTTTCCTATTTCATCTTACTGCGCTTCCATCTATTTAAATTTATTTGAGCACTCCTATTACCAAAGACTATTGGGATACACTTGCGCCTCTAGTAATTGGTCAATACTCGCTTTAACGCCTGGAGCATCCTCCTTATAGGTAACCCCAAACCATTTTGCTTCTGTAGCAATCACTTTTACTTTACCTAAGTTTAGTTCCGCAAATCGGCCCGCAACCAAAGGAATAAAAAACTCTGACTTTAATTCCTGTCCTTGTTTTTCTAAAAATAAAGTAAACTCACGTTCGCACAAATCAATAAAACCAGGTGCAAAACACATAAAGTTCATGCTCACTCTGGTATCTTCTGCCAAGGGGGTTTCAACACCTTCTTCTTCATAAACTATTTGACCACTCGCAGTTCTAAATATTTTTGTACGCTCATTGATCTTTGTTAAATAGGCGTCCTCATCTAAAGTACACACGCCCCTACTCACAGTTCCATTTTCACTTAAGGTATTGGATAACTCGTAGCCTAAAATACAATATGTTTTTTCAGAACAGGTAGTGGTTAAAAAATCAAAAGCTTGCTTAAATGCATCCACACCATAATAATCATCTGCATTAATCACTGCAAATGGTTCATTCACCACACCTTTAGTGCATAACAATGCATGTGCAGTACCCCAAGGTTTTGTTCTATCTGTAGGTGTCGGATAATTATTGGTAAACTTATCTAAAGATTGATATACATATGCAGTTTCTATTTTACCATTTAATTTTGGTTCAAAAATATTCTTAAACGGCTCCGCAAATTCTTCTCTAATGATAAAAACAACTTTTCCAAATCCAGCTCGAATTGCATCATATATTGAATATTCCATGATGGTTTCTCCATTGGGGCCAAACCCTTCAATTTGCTTCATACTACCATACCTACTTGCCATTCCAGCAGCCAAAATCACTAATGTGGGTGCACTCATCGTTTGTATATTTTAATCGTATTTTTACTTAATGTTAAAAGCAGCGCAAAAATAACTGATTTTTATACTAATAGAGAAAAATTGAACGAAAACATTAACATTCAAGCAGTTCCTAGCTTTTGTTTTAAAGACATGCAATTGGATGTATTAAGATTAGACGAGCTACACCCCGTTGTGAGTGGTAATAAATGGTTTAAACTTAAATATTATTTACAACAAGCTAAGGTGCAAAAAGCGGATACCATTGCTAGTTTTGGAGGCCCTTATTCCAATCATTTGGTGGCATTGGCCTTTGCCGCAAAAGAATATAATTTAAAAAGCATCGGCTATGTTAGATCCAATGAAGATGAACCCATCAC
>Ga0214168_1000296_pt1 | contig 20332 bp, 20 predicted proteins | sample LakMenepilimnion_FD_153002 | JGI IMG/M metagenome (GOLD analysis project Ga0214168, IMG submission 153002) | Freshwater microbial communities from Lake Mendota, WI - Practice 29OCT2010 epilimnion v4 | ecosystem: Environmental > Aquatic > Freshwater > Lake > Epilimnion/Euphotic zone | place: Lake...
GACGTTGTTGAGTCACTTTTAGAGAAAGTTGTTATTGACGTAACCTGCGACACCATCGATGTTGATCACGCTGAAGAAATCACCAAAGCCTTAACTGCGCATGCCGGCATAACAGTTCGCAAAGTTAGCGATCGCACTTTTCTATTACACCTTGGTGGCAAATTAGAAGTTCAATCAAAAGTTCCATTAAAGACGCGAGATGATCTCTCTCGCGCTTACACACCAGGTGTGGCCCGCATTTGTCAGGCAATTGTTGAGGATCCTTCTAACGCTCGAAGCCTGACTATGAAGCGCAACACCGTTGCAGTTGTTACAGATGGTTCTGCCGTACTTGGGTTAGGAAATATTGGGCCCGCGGCCGCTCTTCCTGTGATGGAAGGTAAGGCAGCGCTTTTCAAAAGATTTGCTGATGTAGATGCTTGGCCAGTTTGTTTAGATACCCAAGATGTAGATGAAATTGTTCGCACCGTTCAATTAATAGCCCCTGTTTACGGCGGTATTAACTTAGAAGATATTTCAGCCCCGCGCTGTTTTGAAATTGAAGAACGTTTGCGTGACTTGTTGGATATTCCAGTATTCCATGATGATCAACATGGAACTGCGATTGTTGTTTTGGCTGCCCTGACTAACTCACTTAAATTGGTAAAGAAGAAATTAGGCGATATAACGATCGTGATGAGCGGTGCTGGCGCTGCCGGCACAGCGATTGCGCGCCTGCTAACTAAGAGCGGTGCTCAAAAAATAATCGCATTTGATATCAATGGCTGCGTTACTCCTGGATTTACTGGAAATGTTTCTGATGCAATGAAGGGGGCGGATGTATTCATTGGCGTAAGCGCTCCAAATGTTTTATCGGAAAGCGATGTTGCATCAATGGCTGCCGGCTCGATTGTCTTTGCGCTTGCAAATCCAGATCCAGAGATAGATCCAGTCATCGCACGTAAATACGCGACAGTTGTCGCCACTGGTCGTAGCGATCAACCAAATCAAATCAATAATGTTTTAGCTTTCCCAGGAATTTTCCGAGGACTCCTAGATGCAAATGCTCATAAAATTACTGATGAGCTTTTGATTGCGGCTGCTGAAGCAATCGCTTCTTGCGTCTCCGCTTCTCAGCTAAATGCATCATTTATTGTGCCGAGCGTCTTTGACGCACAAGTAGTGCAAAAAGTTGCAGCGGCTGTAAAAAAGAGCGTTTAAGTGGAGTTAGCTGCATCTTTTGATGCTCAATTGTCTTCACTTGCACCATTTATCTTCTATATCGTTGTTGCCGGCATTGTTTTTATCGAAACTGGACTTCTGATTGGTTTCTTCTTGCCGGGAGATTCCATTTTATTTAGTGCAGGACTCGTAGCTGCCGCCCACGGAAATATAAATATTGTTATTTTAATCACCGCTATTTTTCTAGCAGCATTCTTCGGCGATCAAGTTGGCTTTGTGATCGGCAGAGTGATTGGTCGTCCGTACTTGGATAAGAGAGAATCTCCAAGAATGAAACGGATGATTGCAAAATCTGAAGTGTTCTATGAAAAATATGGGTGGTGGGCTGTTGTGATTGCTCGCTACTTCCCTTGGATTCGCACATTCGTTCCGCCAATTGCGGGTGCGGCCAAGATGAATTACTACAAGTTCTTATCCGCTAACGCATTGGGAGCGCTTCTTTGGGGGGTCGGAATTACGCTTGCTGGTTACTATGCCGCAACCATTCCATGGGTGAAAAGTTCTTCATACGCAATTGCCGCATTTTTTATCACTGCTTCTTTAATTTCAGCTTTGGTAAATTTCCGACGCCGCCAACGATAACCCCGAGATAGGTCATAACAATTCCTGATACTAGGTAGGTACTTATCTGAACACCTTGTGTAGGTGAATAAAGATCAATAAGTAAAGATCCGACGAGTTGTCCACCGACGCTAATTAAAGTAAACGTTAGTACGCCTAAGTGTTGAACGATTGTTGATGTAAAGGCGATATAGATAACGCCAATCGTTCCACCCATATACATCCACCAGGGACCTGAAGGTAGGGCAACAATCTCTGTGCGATTAATCAATACGCCGATCGCTAAGAAGATAAATAGGAATGCTGTACCCATAATGAAGTTAAGCCAAGATGTAGCAAAGCTCTGATGTGTACTTTCATTTATCTGACCATTTAGTGCTCGTTGCACTCCGACTATCGCGCCGGCAAAACAACCGAAAATCACAGCAAAAAGCGATAAATTCTCTGCTTCTATACGGTCAAGGACGGATACAAGAACTGCTAAAACAGTTACTCCAGCGGCAGCAACTCTTCTTACAGTTATTTGTTTTTTGCCACCACCTGTTAAGCCGATGCGATCAACAAGCAGAGAGGCGGCAGTCTGTCCTGCAATTGAAGCAACAGAATAGATCGCTACTCCGATTATCGGAACGATCTGCGTTTGAACCGCCACAAAACTTCCGCCGAGCATTCCTGCAAAGAGCGTCCAGACTGGAATTTCTTTCCGGCTAACTGCGCCCTTTAAATTCTTCATCCCGTTTCGTATTGCTGGCGTGAAGATTGATATCAGCGAAATAATTAAGAGCCCTGATCCAAAAGAAACGAGGGCGGCCTCAATTGGATTTCCCATGCGATGAGAGAGTTCGCCATTTGCGCGTGCTTGCATCGCAATCAGCAGCCCAGAAAGAGCGGCTAAAAGATTTAGCTTGGAATTACTTTTGCTCACTATGGATGAGTGCCGGTGAACTCTCGCTTATCGGCGATCCAATCCATCAGCGCAAATAGCACACCAGAGACCACAAATGTTAGGTGGATGGCAATTCTCCAGATTGTGCCTTCGCCAACTTCTGCCTCACCCGCTAATTCAATGAAATCTTTCAAGAGTTCGATAACAGAAATAGCAACTAGTGAACCAATTAACTTTATCTTTAGCCCACTGAAGTCGATCGTGCCCATCCAGTGTGGACGATCTTTAGATTCCAAGGCGATATCTATGCGCGATACAAAGTTTTCATATCCAGCAAAGATGACCATCAGAATCAGGTTTGCCAGCAAAGTTAAATCAAGCAGTGCAAGTAAGGCGAGGGTGAACTCACTTGCGCTCATGTCAGGAGTCTTTTCAGCTAAATGCCAAAACTCAATTACGAAGCGATATGCCAGAAGAACTAGTGCTCCAACGAGTCCGAGATAAAGCGGAGCAAGTAAGAAACGGCTGCGGAAAAGTATTCCTTCAACGATGTGTGAAATTTGGCTCATGCCAAGATTTTAACTCAATCGCCTAGTTGATCTGTGATTTCTAGCCATTCTTCTTCTCGAGTCTTTAATTCTGTGTGTTGATTTTCAAGTTCCTCACTAATTTTTAGCAACTCGGCGGGATCAAATGCTGCCGCTTCTTGTGCTACTTCTAGCTCTGTGATCTTTTCTTTTGATTTCTGAATCTGTCGCTCAACGCGCACCAAATCTTTTTTAAGTTGGCGTTGTTCTGCGGCCGAGGATGCGCCCTTTAGTTTTGTAACGGAATCGGGTTTCTGCAGGGATGCTTCTCGTTGCTCCAAATACTGATCAACTCCCCGAGGTAAATCCCTTAACGATTTATCTCCCAGTAATCCAACAAATCGATCGCAGACTCGTTCGAGAAAATATCTATCGTGTGAGATGACAACCAGGGTCCCGCCGTAGCTATCAAGTAAATCTTCCAGTTCGGTTAGCGTTTCAATATCAAAATCATTAGTTGGCTCATCTAATAACAAAACATTTGGTGAATCCATTAGCAATCTAGTTAATTGCAGCCTGCGCTTCTCGCCGCCAGATAGATCTCCGACTGGTGTCCATTGCGAATCTTTATCAAAGCCTAAGCGCTCGCAGAGTTGTGAAGCCGAAAGTGATTTGCCATTACCAAGTTCTATATGCGCAGCGACCTTTTCAACCGCTTCTAGAACGCGCCATACTGGGTTTAATTCATCTAGATGCTGAGTTAGAAATGCCGCCTTCACGGTTATTCCTGTAGTTAGCTTTCCTGCGAAAGGTTGTAATTCACCAGCCAAGGTGCGCATTAGCGTTGTCTTACCGGATCCGTTTATCCCTACAATTCCAATTCGATCTCCGGGACCAATATTCCAGTAAAGATCATCAATCAACTCTTTTTCGCCCGCACGTATCTGTAAATGATGCGCTTCATAAACTGTATTTCCCAAACGATTTCGGGCAAATTTCAACAACTCACCTTGGTCCCGGGGTGCTGGTTCTTCAGCGATCAATACATTTGCAGCATCCACGCGAAATTTAGGCTTTGTGGTTCTAGCTGGTGCGCCTCTGCGTAACCATGCAAGTTCTTTACGAATTAGGTTATTTCTTCTGGCATCCATGGCGCTTGCTTGGCGCGCGCGTTCTGCCTTAGCTAAAACGAATGCGGAATATCCACCGTCGTACTCTTCAACCTTGCCACCGACAACTTCCCAGGTGCGATCAGTAACGGCATCAAGAAACCATCTATCGTGAGTTATCACAAGTACTGCTAAAGATTTGCGGCTATTTAAATGGGTGGCAAGCCATGCCACGCCTTCCACATCTAAGTGGTTGGTTGGTTCATCCAACAAAATCAAATCAAGTTCGTCTATCAATAATTTTGCCAGACCAACCCTGCGTTTTTCACCACCAGATAAAGTTGAGAATTTTCTTTCAAATAGATGGTCATCAAATCCACCAAATAGACCTGAAAAAACTTCTCTAATTCCAGAATCGCTTGCCCACTCGTGTTTTGCTCTATCTCCAATTACGACATCACCCACTGTTGAATTTGGATCAGCTTTATCAACTTGTGAAAGTAAACCAATTTTCACTGAATTTGCTTTAGTTACTCTGCCTTGATCCGGACTTTCAATCGCAGCAATTACTTTCATTAGCGTGCTTTTGCCAGAACCGTTGCGCCCAACAATTCCAATTCGATCACCTTCTGAAACGCCGAGCGAAACTCTTTCAAGCAGCGCTCTAATATCAAAGGCCTTACTGACCTCTTCGATGTTTACAAGATTGCGTGCCACGATGGGAGAGCGTACCTTTCAACTATGAAAGCCACTGACCGACAATTTGCTCTAGATCTAGATACTCGCGATCCTTTGGCCCGCTTCCGCTCACAATTTGTAATCAGCGATCCCAATATCTGCTATCTAGATGGCAATTCTTTAGGACGACTCCCCCTTTCTACAATCGAAGCTGTTAACTCATTTATGAAAGATGAGTGGGGCCCTGAGGTTGTAACGGGATGGGGGCATTGGGTAGATGAGGCGCAGCCAACCGGGGATTTAATAGGACGCGCCACTCTTGGCGCTGCGGCGGGCCAAGTTTTAGCGTGCGACACAACATCAGTAAATTTCTATCAGTTAGCGCTAGCCGCAATTCACGCACGCCCTGGGCGCAAGACAATTATTACTGATGCGGCAAATTTTCCAACAGATCGTTACATCCTGGATGGAATTGCAAAACAGTTAGGTCTAAAGCTAGTAATAATCGATAACGAATCTCCAGGTTCGGCAGAACATGAGCGAATAACACCTGAAATTCTTGCGCCTTACTTAAATGAAGATGTAGCGCTAGTTACCTTGGAAGTTATTCAATATCGTTCTGGTGCTCGCAATGACATTAAGTCACTCACTGACTTGGTTCGCAAACACGGCGCATTTATGTTGTGGGATGCCAGCCACGCGGTCGGCGCTATCGAAATGGACTTCGACAAAAATGGCGTTGATATCGCAGTCGGATGCACATATAAATATGGAAATTCTGGTCCTGGTGCACCTGCTTGGCTCTATGTAAATAAAAAAGTACAAGCCGAGTTGCAAGTTCCAATCCAAGGTTGGTTTTCACAAGGCGATCAATTTGCAATGGGGGCTGATTTTGAAAGAGCAGAAGGTATCCGTGGTTTTCAAATTGCTAGCCCCTCTTTGATCGGATTGCGTTGCATTAAGAGCGCATTTACGATGATTGAAGATGCAGGAATTGGTGCGATATCTGAAAAGGCAGCGATCGGAACTGAGATGATGATTCAGTTATCTGATGCTTGGCTGGCAGAACTTGGATTTACTTTATTGACATCTCGAAACCCCCAAGAGCGCGGCGGTCATATTTCTCTTGGCCATCCCGACGCTGCGCGTATATGTGTAGCGTTACGAGAGTTTGCCGACGTTATTCCAGATTATCGAACACCTAATTCAATGAGGTTAGCAATTGCACCGCTTCCTACTTCTTATGTTGAAGTTTGGGATGGTTTTGCGCGCATCCGCGATCTTGTTGCTTCTCGGCAATACGAGAAGATCAAAAAAGCTGATTCGAGGGTCACATGAGCGAAAATGATTTCGATTCCGCACTTACCTACACTTCTTATCTAGCAATAGATAAGTTGCTTGAATTGCAAAAGCCTTTATCCGATGGCCCAGAACACGATGAAATGCTTTTTATTATCATCCACCAGAGTTACGAACTCTGGTTTAAACAATTAATCCACGAATTTAACGAAGCTGCAAAAGCCCTTGAATCTGGCGACACCCATCGATCGCTAGCCATTCTTGGAAGAATTCGCACAATACTTAAAGTCTGTGTAACTCAGGTAGATATTTTAGAGACGATGACTCCGTTGCAATTTAACGCTTTCCGCGGGTATCTCTCCTCTTCAAGTGGTTTCCAATCCGCCCAATTCAGAAAAGTTGAAGCGCTGCTGGGACGCAGAGATTCAAAGATGGCCGCGCATCTACCTTTAGATGTGCAGGCGGAGATTAGGGAGATCGCCTCACGCAACTCCATCTGGGATTCAACACTGGCCTATCTTTCAAAACGTGGTCACAAAATCCCCGTTGAGATTTTAAATCGCGACAAATCAACTCATTACCAATCAGATCCACGAGTTATTGACGCTTTATTGGAAGTTCATCGCAGCGATCCTGAGTCAGCAATGGTCTGTGAAAGGTTGATGGATATTGATGAAGGGTTGCAAGAGTGGCGCTACCGTCATGTAAAGATGGTTGAACGCACTATCGGACAAAAAACTGGCACTGGTGGTTCTGATGGAGTTAAGTACTTAGCGAGTACTTTATTTAATCCAGTCTTTAAAGATCTTTGGGATATCCGTTCGCAGTTTTAAATTTTTCCTGTGTAGTGTAAATATATAATTACAAGTATTGAAAGAACTGCAGCACCAGCAATAAGTGCAAACTGAAGCCACTTCGGTATTCCAGCTTTATCGGCAGCTTTTTGCGCATAAGTTCTTGTAGTGACCATGACTCTAGAGGCCCACGCAAATTCAGTTGCCAAAATACCAAGTCCTGCAATCACAATTAAAACTCCTGGGCCAGGAGCAACTAAAGCGATTGTGCCTAAAACAGTTACTGTCCCGCCCACAATTCCGATGACTGCGCGCCAGAATAAACGGCCGGCTTTTGTCTTTTTAATCCACGTTCTAATTCTCATTTTTTCTTTTCCATAAGTTTCATAATTAGGGCAAGTTTATGAGACACGCCCGAACTTCTCGCATAAAAAAGGGTTGGGGTTGCAACTTTTTTTGACTTCAGAGATACTTATGGGGCATTCGAAAGAGTGACAACGATGGGGAGAGTACTTCTCAAACGAGTTTCTAAATCAGAAACCTTTGCCGTACAGCTTTAAAATGATTACACAATCGCATCACGCGGAAACTTTTAGATCAGTACCAGCAACATCCACGCCGATATCGCCTGAGAAAGTAGCCTCTTTACTGGCCTCAGAATGGCAACTATTTACTAAGAACACCAAGGGTTCAGCAACCGAGAGCGCGCGCGCATTGAAGTCGCTCCCCCTCGGAGTTACCTCCAGCTTCCAGCACTGGGATCCATATCCACTCTCGATCGTCTCCGCTAAAGGCGCGTGGATGACAGATGTTGATGGCCGCGAGCTGCTCGATCTTTCTATGGGCTTCGGCGCAATGCTCGCCGGACACTTGAACCCAGTAGTTGTAGCAGAAGCCAAAGCAGCCCTTGATACGGGAATGCTCTTTGTAACCCCATCTCCTATTTCAACTGATGCCGCAGAGAGAATCTGTCGTCGCTTCGGAATTGACCAAGTTCGATTTACAAATTCAGGTACAGAATCAACTATGTACGCGGTGCGAACTGCACGATCTGCAAGTGGCAAGAGCGACATTGTTAAAGTCGAAGGTGGTTACCACGGTAGCTACGATCCTTTCGTTGTATCGGCAAAACCTAAAGTTGAATATGCTGGAGATCCAGATTTCCCAACTCCTGTGGCAGATGCAAATCTAGTAGCTGGAAATGTCTTTGTGGTTCCTTACAACAATGCTGATTCACTAGAAGCAATTTTCGAAAAACACTCATCAACTATTGCTTGCTTCATTGTTGAGCCAGTACTTGAAAATATTGGGATCGTGCTTCCAGATGCGGGTTATCTAGAACGCGTTCGCGAACTATGCGATCAATATGGAATTATTTTAATTTTTGATGAAGTAAAGACTGGTCTAACTGCTGGACATCAAGGTGCAGCACAGAGACTTGGCGTGCGACCAGATCTAATTACTCTTGCTAAATCAATCGGTGGCGGACTTACACTTGCTGCGTTTGGTGGCAAGCAGAAGTACATGGATTATGTAACAAACGGAAAAATGGCCCACTTCGGTACATTTAACGGAAACCCATTAGCCATGGCTGGTGTTCGCGCAGTAGATAAAATCTGTAACGCAGAAACTTTGGCTGCAGCAGAAGCGCTAAACCAACAAGCGCTAGAGCGAATCTCTGCAATCATTGATGAGTACCAACTTCCAGCGCACACAGTTGGATTCGGTGTTAAGGGCTGTATTACTTGGTCTACTGAACCGGTTCGCAACTATCGTGATTACAAAGCAACTGATTTTGCAGTAGCTGAACTCTCCTGGCTCTGGTCGCTAAACCGCGGCATTATTACGCCTCCCGGCTTAGATGAGCAGTGGTTAATTAGTTTGGCTCACGGACAGAGAGAGATCGACATTCTTGTCGAAGATTTCCGTTCTCTTGCTGCAGCGCTGCGCAGTTAATCGATAGCAACAACGAAATCGGCGCGGGTGCGACCGCGTTCGATGAGTTTTGCATTTACTTCATCGGTGCCTTTAGCCCACGCCTTTGCTGCCTCCGGATCTTTGCCATAGGCAATATGACGCGAAATCAACCTAGAAATTCTTTTATCATCGTCAACGTCAACCATCCAGCTTTCATCTAATAAATCGTTACATACTTCCCAGCCACCATCATCGTGCAATAAATAATTGCCTTCGATAATTACTACTTTTGTGGCAGAAGTAACGACTCCCTGGGCGGCGATTGATTCTTCTATTGCGCGATCAAATATTGGATAGTAAATGTTCTGAGTCTGCTCACTTCGAATACGTTTCACAAGTGAAATGAATCCCGCGACATCAAAGGTATCCGGTGCGCCTTTGCGATCCGCGCGCTTCAAATCCTTTAATACTTTATTACTTAGGTGATAGCCATCCATCGGCACAACGGTTACGAACTCTTTGGGAAGTTTGGCCATTAAGAATTTAGATAACGTGGACTTACCCGCACCGGGCTTACCAATAATTCCAATCAAGACGCGCTCGGAGGAATTCTCAAGGTGGTTCTGAATTCGGGCAAGTGCAGCCTCTTGGCTAGCTAACTGTTCGGGCATTTTTCAAGTTTAGCGCTTGTGCGAAGGCGATTACTAGGGGATTATAAATTCATGATTAAAAATGGAATTATCAACGGTGACCTTGCATCCCTATTGGCGAGGTTTCGCCACGTAAATACGATCGCAATTGTCGATGGGCCTTTTCCAACTTATCCCAATGTAGAAACTATTGATTTAGCACTTGTGATGGGAACTCCAACAGTTGGCCAAGTGCTCGATGCTATTTTGCCGCACCTTGATTTAACTGGAATGTATCTAGCCGCCGAATTTGAAGCGAAAGTTGATGCTAAAACAGTTGCTGAGTACAAGAAGCATCACGGCGGGCTAAACACCACGGTAATTCCACATGAGGATTTCAAAGTTAAAGTTGGGCAGACGCTTGGAATAATTCATACCGGCGATGCTGTTCCGTACAGCAGCGTTATTTTACGATCAGGCTGAAATCAATCTCTTCAATTTTTGGATAGGAAGATTGCGCGCCTTTACGCGTAACGCTCTTAGTCGCACAATCAATTCCAAATTGAACTGCGCTTTCTTCATTCGCACCAGCCGCGATCGCTGCGGCAAATGCGCCAATGAAGCAATCTCCCGCGCCAGTAGTGTCGGTAGCGCTTACTTTCTTTGCGCTAAATCGCTTAACTTTCCCATCAGAAGTAACGAGCGCAGCGCCTTCACTTCCTAAGGTCACGATCGTGCGACCTTTATCGCGTAGTGAGGCGATGATTTCATCTGTATCTGGAGCGCGGTGAGCTTTATCTAATTCCGCAAATTCAATCTCGTTGGGAATCAACCAATCAGTTAAATCCAATAAATCATCAGTGAGCGGTTGGTATGGCGCGGGATTTAAAATTGTTGTAATTCCCAGCTCTTGTGCAGTGCGGAAAGCGGCCAGGGTAACTTCCTGTGGAATTTCGCATTGTGCGATTAAAACACTGACGTTCTTTAACTTACTCACTTCATCAATTGCATCCTGCGGTGTTAATTTAAAATTCGCTCCAGGGACAATTGAAATTCGATTCTGCCCTTGACCATCTACCCAGATATGCGCAACACCTGTATGTGTATCTAGGCGCAAGACTGAAGAGGTATCCATCTGACTATTCTTAAAATTTTGCAAACTTTCATCGCCAAAACCATCGTTTCCAATGCCGGTAATCATTGTTACCGTCGCACCAGTGCGAGCAGCCATAACCGCTTGATTAGCGCCTTTTCCACCAAAACCGGTTGTGAAGCTCTCACCAAATCTGGTTTCTCCAGCAGCCGGCAAAATATCGGCATACACAGTTAAATCCATCATTGTGCTACCAATAACAGCAATCTTTGTTTCTGCAAAACTTTTCATAATTAGATCGCGACCTCTGAATGAGTCTCGTGCGATTTCATAGCGGCAGCAAATGCTTTATGCGAGTTAATAACTTCTTCAATAGATGCACAGGCAAAGCGATGACCTAGCTTGCCTTCGCGTTCTGCGAAGTATGCCGCCCACATCTGCAGAAGTGCATCCGGGAAACCAAATTCAAATATATGTCCGGTAATGACTGGCCAATTTGTAACGTGGCCCGGCTGTATTTCAGACCAAACTTGCTCGCCATTTCTTAAAGCGAAGGTGTGATAGACCGCAGGGTTTTTAGTACTGAAACGAACTCCGCCAGTCATGCCGACTGCACTAAAGAAAAATGTATTGCTCTCTCCCGGTGCAATTCGCTTCATCTCCCAGAACATCGGAAATTCACGATCATTGCCGGGGTTCTTAGCGCGCATCGCAAGAACTGCGTTATCGAAAGTATCGCAAGGAACTTGTTCCCCGCTGGCACTTTCACGGTGTGTGACTATGTCATCCAAAATTGCAAATACTTTTGTGGGTTTATATCCCAAACGCAATGGAATGTGCGCGGCATGCATTCCGAGATCACCAAGGACTCCGATATCACCACAGAACTTACGTTGACGTTTCCAGTTGATTTTCTTTTTACGGTCAATATCCGATGAATGCAAGAGACCAGATCGGACTTCGAGAATTTCTCCAAGATTTCCGGATTGCACTTCCCTTACCGCTGCTTGTGCTCCGGGATAGAAAGGAAGTTCGCTAGAAACTCGCACAAAATTTGATTTACCTGCAAGGGCAGCAGCAATCTTTTCCGCAGCGGCCAAATCAATTCCAAAGGGCTTTTCGCCTAAGAAATCTTTACCGGAATTTATCGTTGCGATGTAAATTTCTTCGTGCAGATTGTGTGGCACTGCAATATAAACAACATCAACGTTTGAACTAGCCAATAACTCTTTGTAATCGCTATATGACTCAGGTACACCGGCGTTGGTGAAGAATTCTCTAACCGGATCTGATGTATCAGCGATTGCAGTGATAACTGGACGGATTGGATGATCTAGCAGCGCATCCCAACGCCCAACTAACGCCAGTAATTCACGACCCATTAGGCCGCCGCCGATAATTCCGACTTTAACTAGCTTTTGCGATGACATTTCAAGCGTTAACAATCTTTAGCGCATCGACGGCAGAAGTTCCCTTATGCAACATAGCCATAAGCGCTTGAGTCATCTTTGCTGGTTTTGGATGAGCAATAATGTTTCGGCCATAAACAATTCCGGCTGCGCCTTGTTTCAATACTTCTGCGGTGCGATTTAACAACTCTTCATCGGAAACGCGTCCACCACCACGAACCAAGACTGGAACTGAACCAGCAGTCTGAATCACGTGATGATAATCAGATGCAATATCGGTTGGATCTGCCTTGATCACATCTGCGCCTAGTTCAATTGCTTGGCGAACCAAAGGCACAACTTTTTCAAGTTCACCATCTGATGTGTATCCGCCAGTTGATGCATCCTTCATAACAAGCGGTTCGACCATTAGCGGCATTCCGTAATGTTCACACTGCGCCTTCAAGATCATGATGTTTCGAATGCAGGCATCACGAAGTTCAGGGCGACCAGGCAAATCGAGCAGGTTTACCACCACGATTGCTGCATCTAGTCGGACCGCTTGCAAAACTGGTTCCTCTAGCAAAATGCTAAATAGGTGATCCGGAATTACTTTTCCATAAACGTTTGCCACATCAGTGCGCATAACAAGTGCTGGTTTATTTGGATTTGGATTGTTCTGTAACAACTTTGCTTGCCCAACGGTTAACTGAATCGCATCCGGCGCTGCCGCGATCAAAGTATCAACTGCCGCTTGCATATCCTCAATTCCTGCAAGGAATGTTCCCTCGCCAAAGAAGCCGTGATCTACTGCAATATCGAAGCAGCGACCGTTATTAAATAAGCGCTTTAGGCGAATTGATACGTCAGACATTTAAGTAACTCCATTTTCGCTGGTCAATTTGTTAACCCTACAAGTAGTCTAGAACCATGTCACAGAGTTCAACTACCCCCGCCAAACTTCCATCGAATCAATTTGATCACTTTTATCGCGGCGGAAATCGCATTGGTGCGCTCCGACATGGTCCCGGCGGGCCGATGCGTCCCGAAGAATGGATAGGTTCGATTACTACTCGCTTTGGCGAAGCCGAACAAGGTCTCTCACATTTGGCTGATGGAACTCTTTTACGCGACGCAATTAAAGCTGATCCCAATGGCTGGCTTGGCGCAGACCACGTTAAGAATTTCGGTTTATCTACTGAGATATTAGTTAAGTTACTTGATCCTGATCAAAGGCTTCCTGTTCATTATCATCCAAATAAAGCATTTGCGAAAACACATTTAGGTTTGGATCACGGAAAAACTGAAGCCTGGATTATTTTAGAAGCACCCGCTGGCTCTGGAGTCGGTTTGGGCTTTGCTGCTAAGCAGAATAAAGAGGATCTTCTCAAATTAGTTCGTGCCCAAGATTCTGCGGCACTTCTTGCATCTTTGCGGCGCACCGAAGTAAAAGTTGGCGATGCGGTGCTTGTTCCGGCTGGTGTTGCACATGCAATTGATGCGGGCATCTTTGTTCTTGAATTGCAGGAGCCAACTGATCTATCAGCACTTTTAGAGTGGGAAGGTTTTGCTGTAGATGGAATTAAGGACGGTCACCTCGGTCTCGGTTTTGAAACCGTTACTGATGCTTTAAAGCTTGATCCGTTGACCGATGCAGAATTTGAATCGCTAATCACTCATACCGCTTTTTCTGGTGGAACCATGCGAACAGTTCTTCCTCTGAAATCAGATGGCTATTTCCGTGCTCATTTGGCGCCCGGAAGCGGTGATCTACCTGCAGGTTTTGCCATTGTTTTAGTCTTAGACGGTTCTGGAGAAATCTCTTTCGCAAGCGCGCCAACCATGGCGATTGCTAAGGGTGATGCCGTTGTAATTCCATTCGCAGCTGGTGCTTATTCCTTGACTGGAGCAAATGCGATTATCTGCCGACCACCACTTGCGGAGTTGGCGCGAGTCGCCGAATAAATTATGCAAGAGATTCTAATTGGCGTTGACATTGGTACATCTCGCCTTAAAGCGGTTGCAACAGATCTAGATCTTAAAGTTTTATCGGAATACGCAGAACCGACCCCTTGGAAACATATAAAGAATTGCAGCGAGATAGATATGTTGCTGCTAGCTAATACAGTGATCTCTGTTGCATCAAAAGCTGCGGAGTTAGCTGGCGGAAAAGTTATTGCTATTGGTTTTACCGGATTTAGCGAAACCGGCGTATTGATGGATGAAGCGGGTACTCCACTGGCTCCAGGCTTAGCCTGGCACGATCCTCGCGGAATAACGGAACCAATCATCAAAGAGCTAGGTGACTTTGAATTTCGTGCTCGCGCCGGAGCGCAATTAAATGAAATTGTCACTGTTTCAAAGGCGCTCTGGTTAAATCAAAATTATCCTCAATCTAAGAGAGCGAAACGCTTTCTTTCTGCACCTGAATGGGTTGCCTACTGTCTCGGTGCAGAACCAGTAAATGAACTCTCTTTAGTTAGCCGCACCGGTTTCTTTGATGTTGAAGCGCGCAAACCTTGGGAAGAAGCAATTGCCCTAGTTGGTGGCGAAAAAGATTTCTTAGGAAAGCTAGTCGTAGCCGGCGAACCAATTGGAATTGTAAATAACGAAGCGCCCGAAAATTTGCGCGGAGCGGTAATAACAATTGCCGGACACGACCATTTCACCGCTGCTTATTACAGCGGTGCGATCAATGAGGGTTCACTCTTTGATTCAATGGGAACTGCCGAAGCGCTATTGCGAACATTTAAAGAGCCTCTGAAGCGAGAAGCAATTGCGGAGTTAGCTGCTGCAAATGTTGGTCTAAGTTGCTCAGTTATTGCCGATCATTACACCCTACTTGGAGCACTTCCAACAGGACTGACGTTGGAGCGTGCCTGTTCTTTACTTGGCGTAACTTCACTTGATGGCAAAGTTGCACTTGGAACGGCTGCGCTTGCAATCGATCCGACCGCAAGCGCGATGCGAGTAGTAAATGACTACCACGGTCTTTCAATCACAAATTTAGATGATGCCGTTTCACCTGCTGCTCTTTTTCGCGCAACAGTTGAACACCTAGTTGATGACTCGGCCGAGATGATTTCGCTAATTGAGAAATTAACTGGGAAATCGCAGAGCGTGGTTATCGCAGGTGGGTGGATTAAGAATCCGATGATTGCTTTCGCAAAAGAAAAACAATTTGGAAAATACCGTGTTTCAGATGCAACCGAAGCTGGCGCTACGGGAGCGGCGGAATTTGCAGGTATCGCCGCAGGAAAATTTAAATTAAGGGTTAGTTAATTACTTATATTGCTCTAAAGTCCAGGCGCGGACTCCGCCAGCAACTCCTGCAGCATTTGGAACGATAACAATCTCATCGCCCATTCGATCTAAATCTGCCTGACGAATACAACGCGCATTTCCACCGCCTATGTAAAGACGATCCCACATAAATACTGGGCGAAGCTCATCAACCATGGCGCGGATTCGTCGAGACCAGAAAGCATTACCTAGGCGGCGACGTTCGTGCTCGCCAATCCAAGTGTCATAAGTTGTTGCGCGGCGAACAGGTGCGTGCGAAAACTCAATATGTGGCGAGAGCGATCCACCATAAAAAATTGCAAACCCAAGTCCGGTACCAAGGGTGATTACTACTTCATAGCCTGATCCAGAAATAATTCCTGCGCCATGAACTTCCGCGTCATTTAGTACGCGAGTTGGCATCTCTAATTTTTTAGTGAGCACGCTCTGCATATCAAATCCACTCCACTGTTCTTGGAGTTCTGGATCTATACGTGTGCGCGGACCGCTCTTGGTCATGTAGTGCGGGGTTGAAATAACTACACCGTGGCGAATCATTCCGGGCATACCGATAGTGGCGCGATAAGTCTGTGGGAGTGAATCAGAGATTTCTTTCATCGTATCTATAAAACGTTGTGGCGAAAGTGGGTAAGGAGTTTCGATACGACCCGGCTTTGAATGCATCGTTCCTGATTCGTCTAGGACACAACTCTTAAGAAAGAGTCCGCCACAGTCGACAGAGAGGGTTAAACGTTCATCGTTTGCCATTGGCCAATCTTCCCACAATCAGTACTGCAATAGAAATTCAGAGATAAATGGGCTTATTTGCCGCGTTGACCGTAGATATTTTGATATCTGTCATACAACTTATCAACGCTTGCCTGATCGATTAATTGCAGTGGTCCCAGCGTCTTTGCAATCCAGGTTGTCTTGGCAACGTCTTCGCACATCACTGCTGACTTCACTGCAGCGGTGGCATCCTTGCCGATTGCGAAAACACCGTGGTTCTTCATTATTACCGCAGATGATCGGTGTCCAGTAAGTGTTTCAACAACTCCTTTACCGATTGCATCATTTCCAATTAGTGCAAATGGACCTAGTGGAATTTCTCCGCCAAATTCATCGGCCATGGCAGTTAACGCACAAGGAATAGCGCTATGAATTGCGCTCCAAGCAGCAGCATAATTTGAGTGGGTGTGAACGACGCCGCCAACTTCTGGCATATGTCGGTAGATGTATGCGTGTGTGAAAGTATCACTTGACGGAGAAAGTTCTCCTTCAATAACTTTTCCATCCAAATCACAAATAATCATTTGAGGTGGTTCCAAATCTTCATAACTAACGCCGCTGGGTTTGATCATAAAACTCTTTCCATCAGCCATACGTTCAGAAACATTGCCGGCAGTCCAGGCAACTAAACCATATCGCTGTAGATCAATATTTAATTTACAAACTTTACTTTGCAGATCTTTTTTGGCTCCCATTTATTTCACCGATTCAGTTAAGGCGCGATCTCGTATCGCACGCAGTGAATGCATTGCACCATTGTGGCCGAAACTTTCGTAAAGTTCGTTATAGCGCTCATAAAGTTCACTATAAACCTGGGCGTTCGCAGGATTTGGTTGATAGCGCTCTTGGGCAACTCCACCCATTGCAGCCGCGGCGCTTTGTACATTCTTATAGGCACCCGCAGCGACAGCTGCGTGAATTGCAGATCCCAGCGCTGGACCTTGTACAGATTTAATGATGGTGATCGGCATATTTAATACATCGGCATAAATCTGCATTACAAACTTGTTTTTAATCAAACCACCAGCAGCAATGAACTCTTTTACTGGCACACCTGATTCATTAAATGTTTGAACAATCTTTCGCGCTCCATAGGCTGTTGATTCAACGATCGCTCGGTAAATCTCTTCCGGCTTTGTGGAAAGAGTTAGACCCATTATTAGCCCGGAAAGTTGATGATCAACCAAGGTGGAGCGATTGCCGCTCTGCCAATCAAGGGCAACTAAACCGTGTGCGCCAACTGGCTGTGCACTAGCTAAATCAGATAGATAGGTATGTATATCTACGCCTTTAGCAGCAGCGGCATTTGTGTATTCGGCAGGTGCATAGTTATTTGCAAACCAACCGAAGATATCTCCAACTCCAGATTGCCCTGCTTCATAACCAAGTGAGCCAGCAATAATTCCACCGTCAACGACTCCACACATTCCGGGCACTTCTGCAAATTTTTCTGAGACCATCACGTGACAGGTAGATGTACCCATAATGGCAACCATCTGTCCCGGATTAACTGCATTCGCTGCAGCAGCAGTTACGTGAGCATCAACATTGCCAACCGCAACTGCAATACCTTCGTTGAGCCCAGTCCAAGCAGCGGCTTCGGCAGTTAACATCCCGGCAATTGCCCCGAGTTGACCAATTTCGTGTTCAAGTTTTTCAGTAATGAAATTTTCAAACTTTGGATTTAGCGCAGCCAAATATTCTTTACTTGGATATTTACCATCTTGATAAATCCCTTTATATCCCGCCGTGCAAATATTGCGCACATACTTTCCGCAGAGTTGCCAGATAATCCAATCGGCAGCTTCAACCCATTTATCCATCGCCTGATAAATTTCAGGTGCTTCTTCCAATACTTGTAGCGCTTTGGCAAACTCCCATTCAGAAGAGATCTTGCCTCCATAGCGCGAAATCCAGGGTTCTTTTCGTGCATGTGCAGCCTCATTAATGCGATCGGCATGTGACTGTGCCGAATGATGTTTCCATAACTTCACAAAGGCATGCGGATTTTTTGAGAATTCAGGTAATTCGCAGAGAGGTGTGCCATCTGATTTAACCGGCAGAACGGTGCAAGCGGTGAAATCTGTGGTTATCCCGATGACAGAGTTCGGTGAAATTCCAGATTCTTTTAAGACGGCTGGAACAGTATTTTTTAAAACATCAACATAATCCGCTGGAACCTGCAACGCCCAATCAGGTGGAAGTTTCACACCTGATGTTGGAAGCAGATCTTCAATCACTGCATGCGGATATTCATAGACTGAAGTAGCAATTTCTGCGCCATCTGAGACTCGCACCAATAGCGCGCGGCCCGAGAGAGTTCCGTAATCCACGCCAATTACATATTTATTAGCAAATGTATTTGCCGTTGATTCTGACACCCGAAGAGCCTACCGCAGTACTTATTCGAACTGCTAGAGTTTAAAAACTTAAAACTTTTCAAAATTGGAGTTCTGATGACTGTTGTTACGATTCTTGGTGCAGGCGGCAAGATGGGTAATCGAATTACGAAGCCTCTTCTTGAGACAAAGAAATATCAGCTTCGCTTCGTTGAGAAATCTGAAGCAGGCCAAGCCCGCATCCGCGAAGCCGGGTTACAAGTTATGGATTTGGATGAAGCGCTAAAAGGAACAGATGTCGTAATTTTTACAACACCAGATGCTTTGGTGAGACAGATATCGGATGAAGTTGTTCCAAAGTTAGATCCCGGAACGAAAATTTTATTTTTAGATCCAGCTGCAATTGCCGCTAACCGCGTAAAAGTGCGTGAAGATATAAGTTGTTTTGTCTGCCACCCAACTCATCCGCCGGTGTTTAGCTTGCTTGGTGAAACCGATCCGGCTGCACGCCGAGATTATTGGGGCGGGGGGCTTGCTACTCAAGCGCTGGTTTTTGCAATTGCGTGGGGAACCGAAGAAGAAGCAGATTTGGTTGAAACAATTGCCACCGAAATGTTCGCACCAATTAGCGCGAGCCATCGAATCACTGTGCAGCAAATGGCCCTGCTTGAGCCGGCGCTAAGTGAAACGTTGATAAATGGCTGCGTTGAAGTAATTACTCAAGGTCTACAAAAAGTTATTGACCTCGGAGTTCCAGAAGCTGCAGCAAAAGATTTCTGTATGGGACATTTACAGATAAGTATCGCGCTCTTATTTGAAGAGTTAAATTGGAAATTATCTGATGGCGCTCTGATGGCGCTAAAGCATGCTCAAGGTTCGCTCTTCCGCGATGATTGGGCAGCAATTTTTGAACCGGAGAATGTTCTTGCCAGCGTTAAGCAAATCACCGGTGGGGATAAGTAAATTTAAAGATGAAACTTGGCGTTTCTAGCTTTACCTTTCCTTGGGCGATCGGCGGCATTGAAGCTGATCACCCAGTTGCGATGGACGCCTTTGTGCTACTAGAAAAAGCACACTCGCTTAGCGCAGAAGTTTTGCAAATTGCAGATAACTTGCCGATTGGGCACCTTGGCGACGCTGAGCTGCAACGATTAAAAACCTCTGCCGATGACTTGGGCGTTGCCCTAGAAGTTGGAACACGTGGAATCAGATCGGAAAACATTGAACGCTTCTTAACGATTGCGCAAATTCTTGGTTCACCCATTTTGCGTGTAGTCATTGATAGCAAAGGGCACGAACCGGATATTGCTGAAATCTGCGAATTACTGCAACCATTTGCTGCAAAATTTAAATCTGCAAATATCAAATTAGCAATTGAAAATCACGATCGCCTAACTTGTGCAGAATTCAACGAGATAATTGATCGCCTTGGTTCCGATTGGGTTGGTATCTGCTTAGATACCGTAAATTCTTTAGGGGCAGTGGAAGCACCAAATACAGTTGTGCCAGCGCTAGCGCCCCGTGCAATCAATGTACATATGAAAGATTTTGAAATAGTGCGCACCAATGGCCAAATGGGATTTACGGTTCAAGGCACGGCGCTCGGTAAAGGACGCTTAGACGTTGATGCGGTTATTGCAGCCGTTGGTGGCAGCGCACGTGAAATTACTTCAGTAATTGAACTGTGGACTCCACGCCAAGAAAGTTACTCGGCTACAGTTGAATTGGAAGCAGCTTGGGCAGAGGAAAGCGTGGCATTTTTACGTAAATCGATAGGATTAAAAGTATGAAGCTCAGCGGATATAACGTAGCCATAACCG
>Ga0214168_1000302_pt1 | contig 20173 bp, 12 predicted proteins | sample LakMenepilimnion_FD_153002 | JGI IMG/M metagenome (GOLD analysis project Ga0214168, IMG submission 153002) | Freshwater microbial communities from Lake Mendota, WI - Practice 29OCT2010 epilimnion v4 | ecosystem: Environmental > Aquatic > Freshwater > Lake > Epilimnion/Euphotic zone | place: Lake...
CAGTATTACCGACAGCAGCAACAACTGCAGTGACAGGATCACCAGTTGGGAATTACTCAATAACATTAAGTGGAGCATCGGATGCGAACTATAGTATTAATTATGTGAGTGGGACATTAACAATTATAAAAGCAATATTAACAATAAGAGCAGAGAATAAAACAAAAACTCAAGGTGATCCAAATCCTGCATTTACATTCACTTATAGTGGTTTTGTTACCGGCGAAAATCCTACTAGTCTAACTACACTTCCTATTGCGACATGTTCGGCAAATAATAATTCAGCAGTTGGAAGTTATCCCATAATTCCTGCCGGAGGTGTTGCTGCTAATTATACTTTTGTTTATCAAAATGGTACACTTACAATTACTGCACCACTAATTATGAAATTCGAAATCCCCAATGCATTTATACCAACTGATATTTATGTGGATAATCGATATTTGAAAGCATCCTATAATGCATCAGTTCAAAAAGTCATCTCATTTAGAATATATAATAGAATGGGTAAGCTGGTATATGAATTACAAAATGTTAATCCTGCTGAAATTAAATGGGACGGTAAATTTAATGATGTATTACAGGAGTCGGATGTTTATATGTGGATTGCAAATGTTGATGGGCATCTTGATCCATTTCGTGGCCAATTTTTATTACTAAAATAACGAAGAGTTTGATTAAAAAGGGATCCATATTATTATTTACTTGCTGTATTTACTTTAATGTAAATGCACAGGATCCCTTTTTGTCTCAAGCACATGGGGCATCACAATTTTTGAGTCCTGCAACTGTGGGAACTGGCGTTTTTGCAAGCAGGATTCAGTCAAATTATAGGTCACAACTGTTTGATGGCAGCTCCTTATTTAAAACAATTGTTGTTGGCTGGGATACTAAAATCAATAATCAAAATCCGGATGTTCGAAATTATCTAGGCGTTGGAGGTATAATTGTTTCAGATCAATTGATGGGTGGCGTATTGCAAACAAATTACGCAACATTAAATGTAGCCTACCATATGTTTTTTGATAAAAGTTTAAAACAAAAACTTGCTTTAGGTATGGGGGTGACATTTGCGCAATCAAGTTTGCAGTTGAATAAGCTAAAGTTTTATGATCAATTTAGTCAAGGAAGTTTTTTGGAAAATTCGCAATCCATTAGTTTGCAAAATTTAAATGGAAGCGCCTCCTCCGTTTCAGTGAGCAGTGGATTTTTATATACAAGTCATTCGCAAACCTCTTTTGTACAAATGGGCGCAAGTGCATTTTTTGTGAATAAGCCAGATATGTCAATTAGTAAGGACTATGTAACCTCAAGTATTAAATCAGTATTGTTCTTTAATTTTGAGAAGGAATCCGATGATAATGATAAAACCTATATGCTGCATGCTTCCTTTAATAATCGAACTAAAATAGATCAGTTATTGGTGGGTGGGGCAATCAGCTTGCCTTTTGGAAATAATTACGAATATATAAATCGCGCTTATATAGGTTTAAGCTATAGAGTTGGTGATGCGGTCATACCTCAATTAACAATTTTATTAAATAAACATCGATTCGGATTAAGTTATGATGTGTATAGTAAAAAGATGTCTGGTGCCGAGTTTATTTCAAATATTTTTGAGTTTTCCTTCTCCACTAGTTTAGGAAAAAGGAAATATGAGTATTTGAGAACTGTTTTTGATTAGTATTTAAAATACGATACTTCCGTTATGCCACTCGGGATCTAAATTGGCGTTGTATTTTTTATAAAAATTGATTGCAGGTTCATTCCATTCTAATACCTGCCAATTCATTCCAGTGAATTTTTTTTCTTTGGCTTCCTTGATTAAGGTATCAAATAATAGGCTGCCAATTTTTTGGCCACGCATTTCGGCTGTCACTAAAATATCTTCCAAATACATTCTTTGTCCTTTCCAGGTGGAATAACGTACATAATATAATGCCATACCAACCACTACGCCTTCTACTTCGGCTACAAAGGCCCACCATACAGGATTTGCGCCAAAACCACTTTCCTCAAAATGGGATAGGGTTACCGTTACTTCATTGGGCGCTTTTTCATATTCAGCTAATTCCTGAATGAGTTGTAATAATCTTACGCAATCTCTTTTTTCAGCGCGGCGGATGGTAATGTCCATTGTTCGTTATTTATATAGATGCGAAATAAGATAGGGTTACACCTTTGCCAATGCTTGTGTTAAATCAGCAGCGATATCTTCAAAATTTTCAATGCCGACACTCATCCTGATTAAACCATCGGTAATGCCATATTTTATGCGTTCCTCTTTGGGTATGCCATAATGGGTCATTGTCGCCGGGTGTGACACAAGTGTATCTACCGTACCTAGTGAAACTGCGCGTGTGCAAATTTCTAAAGCATCAATGAATTTTTTACCTGCGTCTATTCCACCTTTTAATTCAAAACTAATGAGTGGTGCATGTTGTTTCATTTGCTTTTTAGCAATAGTATGATCGGGATGCGAAGCTAAGCCTGTATAGTTTACTTTTTCAATAGCAGGGTGTTTGTCTAAAAATTGTGCCACTTTTTCAGTGTTACTACAATGCCGATCCATTCTTATTTCTAGAGTTTTCATTCCTTGTATTAATAAGTAGGCATCAAATGCATTGCTATTCCCTCCTAATAATACATGCCATTTCCAAACCTTGGTGTTCATAAATTCCAAGTCCTTGCCTAATAAAACGCCATTCAATGCAGATCCGTGACCATTTAAAAATTTAGTAGCAGAGTGAAATACAAAATCCGCGCCTAATGCAAATGGTTGTTGCAAGTAGGGGGTTGCTACTGTATTATCAACTGATACACGAATATTATTAGCGTGTGCAATTTTACAAATCGCTTCTATATCCACGCACTGTAATGTAGGATTGGCAGGGGTTTCCAAGTGTATTAATTTTATACCCGCATTTTCTTTAATTGTTTTTTCAAGTAAAGCGGCATCACGCACATCAATTAAAATACATTTAATACCAGCCTCTAATAAAAGCTTTTGCATTAATTCCTGGGTGCCGCCATAAAGAGAATAGTGCGACACTAAAATATCACCTGCGCTTAAAGTGCTTAAAAATAAAGTACTCATCGCTGCTTGGCCACTTGCGTGTAATAATGCTTTTAATTCAAGTTGTTCTCCTTTTTCATTCTTTAATCCAAAGGCTTCTAATGCAGCAATCACATCCTGTGCTGCAGTAAAAGTAGGGTTGCCCCAGCGGGAATAAATTCTGGTTTTATCTGCGCTCTTGAATCGCTCCATTCCTTCGTCTGTTGAATCGAAAGTAAATGTCGATGTCGCATAAATAGGCGTAGTATGTGAAAAGTTATCATTTTCAGTGCTTGCTGAATGCAATGTGACTGTGCTGATTCCTTTAAAGTTTTTCTTTTTCATATTTTATTGTTGTCGCTGTATAAATATACCTATTTATCACAGAATGAATTGATTCATTAGTAAGCCCATTTAATCCAGCAGGCGCCCCATGTAAATCCACCACCGAATGCTGCTAAAACTAAGTTGTCGCCCTTATTTAGTTGGCTTTCCCAATCCCACAAACAAAGTGGTATGGTAGCAGCTGTTGTATTGCCATATTTTTGAATATTAATCATCACTTTTTCCTTGGGTAAGCCCATTCTGTTTGCAGTAGCATCTATAATTCTTAAGTTGGCTTGGTGCGGCACTAACCATGCAATATCATCGCCAGTTAAATTATTTTTTTCTAAAAGTTCCGCGCTCACATCTGCCATTCCTTTTACAGCAAATTTAAAAACGGGTTGTCCATCTTGAAATGCGTAATGCTCTCTGGCCATTACCGTTTCAATAGTAGCTGGCTTTAAACTTCCACCAGCTTTAATATTTAAATAGTCTCTTCCACTTCCATCACTTTTTAAAATGGCATCCTGAAATCCATCGCCATCATTACTTGGTTCTAGTAATACGGCACCTGCGCCATCTCCAAATATGATACAAGTGGCTCTGTCTGTGTAGTCAATAATGGAACTCATTTTATCAACGCCCACAATGATAATTTTTTTATACCTACCACTTTCAATAAAACTTGCTCCTGTTGAAAGTGCAAATAAAAATCCACTACATGCTGCTGACAAATCAAATCCAAAAGCATTTTTTGCGCCTATCTTATCTCCAATAATATTTGCAGTTGCTGGAAATATCATATCAGGTGTTACCGTGGCACAAATGATACAATCAATTTCTAAAGGGTCAAGATTTTTTTTGCGTAGAATTATATCGATGGCCTGAACTGCCATATCAGAACTAGCCTTACCTGGTTCTCTTAAAATGCGTCTTTCAGAAATGCCGGTTCGGCTACGAATCCACTCATCATTGGTGTCCACCATTTTTTCAAGATCGAAATTGGTCAATTTGGTTTCTGGGACATAGCCGCCAACCGCTGTAATTGCTGCTTTATTACTCATATAAGTACTAGTATTAATATTTGGTCAACAAATATCTTAAAAATTGTTTAAGAATCAGTTCAAATAGCCATTTTTCGTTGCTTAAGTATTATTTTTGAACCCATTATGATCGCATTTTTACAAGGAAATTTTGTCCAGCTGTCCCCAGCTAAATTAATCGTTGATGTAGGGGGTGTTGGGTATGAGGTAAATATTAGTTTAAATACCTACGAAGCCATCTCAAAAAAGGAAAAAGGGCTGCTATATACCTATTTGCATATTACCGAAAATTCACAGGTTTTGTTTGGATTTCATGAACAAACCGAAAAGGATTTGTTTTTACATTTAATCAGTGTATCTGGCGTAGGTGCAAGTACTGCTCGAATGATGTTGTCAGGTATGCAGCCGGAAGAAATTATAAGGGCCATTGTGAATGGGGATGCAAGATTATTAGAGCAAATTAAAGGTATCGGAAAAAAATCAGCCGAGAGATTGGTACTTGAATTAAGAGATAAACTTTCTAAAATTCCTTTAAATGCGCATCAACTAACGGGAGGTGCTGGCTTTGCAAAATCCAATGTACAACAAGATGCTATACAGGCTTTAATTTCTTTGGGTATTCAAAAGGCGATTGCTGAAAAAGCAGTAGACAAAACAATGCAATCAGCGGGTGTCGAATTAAGTTTGGAAGTGCTGATCAAAGCTGCACTAAAAAATTGTTAACAATTTAATTTCATTCATTAATTCTTATTCCTTGCGCATTTTTAAAACAATTTTATTTTTGGGTGTTTTGCTTTTTGCGAATTGCCATCTGCATGCGCAAATAAAAATTGATGTAACTAAAAATGTATCAGATACGGCAGGTAAAAAAAAGGACAGTAGCGAATTTAAAAAAGATACCACAAAATTGGGAGGTATTATTGGAGCGAAAAATACCGATTTGCTAAAAGATACCACCGTTTATACTTTCACGAATGATTTACGTTACCCCATTCAAGATAAACGGGGTGATTTTTTGTCTCAAGCAAGTAACAATCCCTATGATTTAAGAGATACAAGTATTGTGAAGCGTAAAGTGGAGTATGATGCTGCAACAAAAAGGTACTATTTAACTGATATGATTGGTGACGGATATCAAAGAACTCCGAGCACCTTAAACTTTGATGAGTTTTGGAAATTAAAAACGGCCAAGGATGAGCAAGCTTATTTTAGACAAAGAGCCAATTCAATAGGCGTGTTGAATCGAAAAATTACCCGTCCTAAATCAAAAATCTTTGATAGTTACTTTGACAGGTTGTTTGGTAAAACAGGTTCGGATTTAAAAGTTGACATTAAACCTGTGGGAGAAATAAATATTAAAGCGGGTTATCAAGGACAAAATGTAAAAAATCCAACCTTACCTGAACGCGCGCGAAGAAACGGGGGATTTGATTTTGATGCCAATACCAATTTTAGTATGAACGCAAGTATTGGTGACAAGTTAAAATTCCCGATCAATTTAAATACACTCTCCAATTTAGGTTTTGATAATCAGATTAAGTTAAATTACAAGGGTAAAAAAGATGAAATTATAAAAGCAGTGGAGGCTGGTAATATTAATTTTGTTTCAAGAAGTACTTTAATACCGAGCACGCAAAATTTATTTGGTCTTAAATCGCAACTGCAATTTGGTAAATTATTTGTAACAGCAGCCATCGCTAATCAAAAGTCACAGCGACAATCCATGGCATTGCAAGGAGGCTCATCTACCCAAAAGTTTCAAAAAAGATTGGATGACTACGAGGAAAACAGGCACTTTTTATTAGCACAATATTTTAGAAATAATTTTAACAGTGCGATGTCCACTTTGCCATTGGTGACAGGCCAAGCGCAGGTGCAAAGAATTGAGGTTTGGGTAACCAATCGTTACGGACAAACGACCAATGCGCGTGACGTGGTGGGTTTGATGGATTTAGGTGAGCCTAATCCTAGTAATAAAGCTTATGCGACCAATATTTCGGTAAAATTCCCAGAGAACAATGCGAATACTTTGTATAAGTCAATTGTTGCAGACACAGCAAATAAAAATAGTGCAGCTAGGAATCCTTCAGCAGTGTCAGGTGTCTTGAGTATGGCAGGTTTAAAATCGGCCGAGGATTACGAACGTACTTTTGCGCGTAAGTTAACGGAGAACGAATATTATTTTAATCCACAAATAGGTTTCTTATCATTAAACATCCCATTGCAGCCTGATGAAGTATTGGCCGTTGCGTTTCAATATACCTATAATGGTAGGGTGTATCAAGTGGGAGAGTTTTCCGAAAACACTGCACTTGATCCAAATAAAGGCGTACAAAATGTTTTGTTTTTAAAACTATTAAAAGCAACCACACAACGAACCGATTTGCCTATCTGGAATTTGATGATGAAAAACGTGTACTCTTTAGATTTGTTTGGATCCATTCAACAACAAGATTTTCAATTAAATATTTTATATGAAGAGCCAAGTAGGGGTTTAAAAAGATATATGCCTGTAACAGGAGCGAATGTATCAGGACAATCCTTGATTAAATTATTGCAATTAGATCGTTTAAATAATCGAAATGATCCACAGCCTGACGGGGTATTTGACTTTGTGGAGGGATTTACGGTTTTATCTAAAATGGGCCGTATCATTTTTCCTTTACTTGAACCCTTTGGCGATGATTTAAAAAACATTGCGTTTAAAGGAGTGAGTGATGATACTGCAAAAAAATATTTATTTCCACAATTATATCGCAACATTAAAGCGGAGGCGCAAACTTATGCAAACTTGAATCGATTTGTAATGGAGGGGCAGGTAAAGGGAAGTGCAGGCGGATCTGAGATTAGTTTAAATGCATTTAATGTGCCACCGGGTTCGGTAAGTGTGCGTGCAGGTGGACAAATTTTAATGGAGGGGCGTGATTATGTGGTTGATTATGGTTCGGGAACTGTGCGTATTATTAATCCTGGTATTTTAAGTTCTAATATTCCAGTGGATGTTTCTTTTGAAAATAATTTAGGTTTTGGATTTCAGGAACGCGGCTTTAGGGCATTACGATTAGATTATATGGCCAGTAAGGATTTTATTTTTGGATTATCATCAAGCAGATTAAGTGAACGACCCTTTTTTACTAAAACAAATTTTGGTTCTGATCCTATTAAAAATACCATGTATGGTTTTGATTTTAATTACAAAACAGAATTACCAAAATTAACAAAGGCCTTAGATAAGCTTCCGTTTTATAGCACTAAAACAAAGTCCTATTTAACCGCTTATGGGGAAGGTGCTTTTCTACAACCTGGGCATGCCCGTCAAATAGGAAGAGGTGGTGATGGTGTGGTTTATTTAGATGATTTTGAAGCAACACGTACTAATATTGACTTACGTTTTCCATTTACTGCTTGGACTTTAGCATCTACGCCACAAGAGCGTTTTAAAGAAGCCAACTTATCGGATTCAATTGACTATAATTATAACAGAGCAAAGCTTGCATGGTATACAATTGAACCAAACTTGCAAGATAAAAACTCCACCAATAATCCGCTGAGAACAAATTTGGCTTCGTTGAGCGATCCTAGGGTACGTCAGGTATTTACCAATGAATTGTTTCCGCAAAAAACTACGAATATCACGGATGTGCAACTGCCTACTTTCGATTTAAGTTATTATCCAAAGGAGCGTGGCCCATATAACTTTAATTATAAGGATATGGATGCCGCTGGAAAGTTTACAAATCCAAAAGATAAGTGGGGCGGTATTATGCGTTCCTTAGATCAAACTGATTTTGAAACAGGGATAATAGAGTATGTTGAATTTTGGGCACAGGATCCATTTATTAAATCTAATGCGACCAGAGGAACCTTGGTCTTGAATTTAGGAAATGTGAGTGAAGATATTTTACGTGATGGTCGACGTTTTTATGAAAATGGAATGCCGACGCCAACCATACCTGCAGGAATTGATAGCTCCACTTGGGGAAGGGTTCCTGTAAATCCAATTCAAGTAACCAATGCATTTAGTAATAATCCGGAGGACAGAAAATACCAGGATGTGGGATTAGATGGTTTGGGCGATGATGATGAACGTTCAAAAAAAGCGTATATCATTAATAAAATTACCAATGCAACTGTTAAGGGGCAATTTACAAGTGACCCATCAGCCGATAACTATGTATGGTATCGAGATAGTAAGTATGATGCAAGTAATGTGGGCATTTTAGGAAGGTATAAACACTTTAACAACCCTCAAGGTAACTCAGCATTGGCGGGCACAGGGTTATTTAGTAGCGCCGCCACCTTACTTCCAGATAATGAGGACTTAAATAGGGATAATACATTAAATGAAACAGAAGCTTATTTTGAATATGAAATTAATTTGCAGAAAAACAATATATCCACTACGACTACAAATTATGTAACAGATTCGAAAACGTTGAATGTTACCTTGGCGGATGGTTCCAAGAGTATCGAAAACTGGTATTTGTTTCGTATTCCTATAAAATCATATAAACGAAATGTAAATGGGATCAGAGATTTTAAATCCATTCGATTTATTAGAATGTATTTAACTGACTTTGAGGATTCAGTGACACTTCGTTTGGCAAAATTGGATTTAGTTCGAAATCAATGGAGACAATTCAATTATAACATTGATAGTTTGGGTAATTACGACTCATTAACTGGGGTTAACTTAAATACTAAAGTAAATACCTTGGCCGTGAGTTTGGAGGAAAATGGTAGTCGTACACCTGTGAATTATTTGGTTCCTCCAGGTATTGAGCGTGTTCAATTGCTAAGTAATAATGGAATTAATTTATTACAAAATGAGCAGGCATTAAGTATACAATTAAATGGGTTGCAAAAAAACGCTTCGCCTCGTGGGGTGTTTAAAACCATGAATGTGGATGTAAGGCGTTATGGTAAGATGTCTTTGTTTTTACATGCCGAGGATAAAAAGAATATCAATAGGGTTGATAGTGGATCCATGACCGCAATTATCAGAATAGGGCAGGATTTTCAAAATAATTTTTATGAGGTTCGAATACCCTTAACTACGACAAGGCAAAAATTATATGCGAGTTCAGAAGCGCGGGAAGTTTGGCCTTTAGAAAACGAGTTGAATTTAAGTTTAATGGATTTGGTTAAATTAAAATTAGAAAGAGACAAGCAAAACATTCCATTTAATAAAAAATTTGGTCAAAATTTTGGAAGACAAAGATATTCGGTGATGGGTAATCCAAATTTAGGGGAAGTGCGTGGGGTGTTAATTGCATTTGAAAATACCAAGTCCGATGTTCCCATGGATGCCGAAGTTTGGATTAACGAACTTAGATTATCTGATTTAGATGAAGAAGGATCATGGGCTGCATTAGGGAGAATGGATTTAACCCTGGCTGATTTGGGTACCATCGCAGTGTCAGTGAATAGCAGAACCAGCGGCTTTGGAGGTATTGAACAAAAGATGAACGAACGTGCCAAAACTGGTTTAACGCAATTAGATGTTGCTGCCAATATTGATGCAGCTAAACTCCTTCCAAAACAAGCACGTATTTCCTTGCCGGTTTTTGCAGGCATCAACAAAACCATGGAAAATCCACAGTTTGATCCATTTGATAAAGACATATTATACAAGGACAAAATGAGTGCCTTATCAGGTGCGAAAAAGGATTCTGTTCAAAAAGCATCTATTGATCAAACCACAATCAAAACATTAAACTTTACCAATGTCCGTTTTTTACCTGGGCAAAAACAAAGTTTGATCAGCTTGAGTAATCTTGATTTTAGTTATTCTTATTCTCAATTATCACAATCAAGCCCTACAGTACAACAAAACAAGATAGACAAACAAAGAGGCGCAATTGGGTATACTTTTAATAATAACGGAAAATCAATTGAGCCATTCAGAAAATTAATTAAATCAAGTTCGCCTTGGTTGACCTGGGCGAAGGAAATTAATTTTAATCCAAAGCCAAGTTTAATTAGTTATCGCGGAGTGTTTGACCGACAATTTGGTGAATTTATTCCTAGAGTGGTGAATTCATTTGATGGCACTACCGATAAAGTGGATACCACTTATGATAAATATTTTACTATGAGTCGTATATTTAATATGCGCTGGGGATTAACCAGATCATTGAACTTGGATATGACGGCTAATTTAAATTCAAGAATAGATGAGCCGAGCGGCCGTATTGACACCAAGGAGAAGAAGGATTCATTAACAAGAATGTTACTTCGTGCTGGTCGTAATACTTTGTATAATCAAAGAGTCACCCTTAGATATGATATTCCCACCAATAAGTTTCCATTAACGGATTGGATTATGTCCAGTTATAATGCATCAACTAATTATAATTGGGTGGGTGCAAGTAGGTTGGCACCGGAGTTGGGGAATATGATTGAAAATACTTTTTCACAGCAATTAAGTGCCCAGTTTAACTTTTCAAGCTTCTATAATAAATCAAAATTCATACGAGCTGCATTATCTGATGCACCTTTTCAGTCAAGTGGTAATGCGGATCCTTTAGCGAATAAAATATTAATGACTAAAAAGGAGGCTTTAGATGGCAAAGTGGGTAAAGAAAAAAAGGTGGCTTTGCAAAAGTGGCGAGAAGCGCGCAAGCAAGAGCGTATTGCACAACGTGTATTAAAAGCAAATGAACCTATTAATGTGCCTGGGGGTGTAAAGCAGATAGTTGGTTTATTGACAATGCTAAAAACTGCTTCATTGGATTATGCTGAAAATTATAATAGTCGTTTGCCAGGTTATATGTCGGGTGTAAATTTTTTAAACTCAACATGGGATGGTTTGGCCCCTGGCTTGGATTATGCATTTGGTAAGCAACCAGATTCTATATGGTTAAGAAAACAGGATGCGAAAGGATTATTATCCAATGATGAGAAATTTAATTTAATGTTACGTCAGGGCTTTGATCAAAAATTAACGATACGAATGCAGATTGAACCCATCAGGGATTTAATTATTGATATTAATTTAGATAAAACTTTTACTAAAGATTATTCTGAATTATTTAAAGATACTAGTGGCACAGGGGTTAAAACACATTTAAATCCATTGTCGGCTGGAGGATTTAATATTAGCTACTTTGCATTGAATACTTTTTTTGAAAGCCATGATCCAAACATGATCTCAACTGTATTTCAAACCTTCCAAGATAATCGATTACGAATTTCGAATAGGGTAGCGGAAAAAAATCCTTATTGGGATAATAAAAAAGACCCTAATGGTTATGCGATTGGTTATGGTAAGTATTCACAGGATGTGTTAATACCTGCATTTATTGCGGCCTATACAGGCAAGGATAAGGAATCCGTTGCTTTATTGAATCAAAACAATAGTAACATACGTTCGAATCCATTTTCAGGAATGCTGCCAATGCCGAATTGGAGTATTATATATAATGGTTTATCAAAAATAAAACCACTGTCTAATTTTTTCACTAATATCTCTCTGACGCATGGTTATAATGGAAATTTATCCATGAATAGTTTTGCAAGTTCATTGATGTATGTGGACAGATTATTTTTAGGAGCGCCTTCCTTCTTGGATCCAATCAGCGGTAACTATATCCCTTATTTCTTAATACCTAATATTACCATCAGTGAAAGAATGGAACCATTGATTGGCGTTAATGTAACTACAGTGACGCAATGGTCATTACGTTTTGAATATAAAAAGAGCCGTTTATTGGCTTTAAGTTTAGTGGATTACCAATTAAGTGAAAACAATAGCAAGGAATGGGTTTTTGGAACCAGCTATCGTGCCAGAGGATTGAAGCTTCCATTTAATATTCCTGGTATGAATAATGCTAAATTGGCGAATGATTTAACTTTCAGACTAGATGTTGGACTTCGTGACATGTATAATAGCAACAGTCGTTTGGATCAAGCAAATGCCTATGGGACAGGAGGTCAAAAGGAGATTACTTTGCAACCTTCCATTGATTATGTGTTGAATAGTAAGATCAATCTTAAATTCTTCTTTGATCAACGCAGAACAACACCATACATTTCATCCTCGCCGCCAATCATATCTACAAGGACGGGTGTGAATGTGCGTATCGCATTATAATAACTTAATTTCTTGTTCGCCTTAGCCTTTCTTAAATGCCCATTTGAACATTAATTTCCAAGTCACTTTTTTGCCGTACAATAATATACCTGTGCGGTAAATACGGCCACTTAACCAGGTGGTGAAAATAAATCCACCCACTAATACTGCCATACTTAAAATTAATTCCCAATAAGATACCGCACTAGGAACTCCGTAGGCTACTCTTGCCATCATGACCATGGGTGAGCTAAATGGGATGATACTTGCCCAAAAAGCAATAGGGGTATTTGGATTTTGTGTCACCATCGTTGTAATTACATACGAAAAAATCAGTGGCATAGTAATGGGGAACATTAAACTTTGTGCATCCTGTGGATCCTCATTTACGGTGCTTCCTACTGCTGCAAAAAGCGCGGCGTAAAATAAATAACCACCAATAAAATAAAATATAAAGCAACCAATGATTAAAGGCCAGTTTGCAGTAGCAATGGTGTGTTGCATATTATATATTTTCATGGCTGATTCACTCGCTTGTGCCATGCCGCCTCCTGCCATTTGACCATTCGTTTGTTGTAAGTTGGCAACTTGGGTTTGTACATCTGCTGGTAAAAATCCCATGGCAACACTAGTTAAGCTAATGATGAGCACAATCCATAAAATAAATTGGGTTAAGCCTACAGCACCAATGCCAATGATCTTACCCATCATTAATTCAAATGGTTTCACGCTACTTATGATGACTTCGGCAATACGGTTTGTTTTTTCTTCCATCACACCACGCATAACCATGGCGCCATAAATAAACATAGTTAAATAGATAAGTAAACCACTGGCATATCCAATCCCCATCGCTAAGCCTGCATTACTTTCCTTACTTGATTTTCCTTTGTCCTCGTAAGCTTTTAATTCAGCAACATTAGAGGCATTATGTATAGAATCTAAAATACTTTGTTGAATTCCAGCATCCTGCAACATTTGATCTTCAATCGCTTTATTAATCTTATTACTAATACTTTCCTGTAGCATGAGTCCCATTGATTTTTGAGACCTTAATATGTAATCCGTTTTTTCGTTCTTCTTGAATTCAGGTAATATTAAAATATCAGTAAAGCCTTTTTGCTTGTAGTTATTGGTGTCTACATCAACGGGAAAACTAAAGCTGATCTGCTTCGTGTTTTTTAAAGAATTTTTAATAAACCCGTTCGGATCAATTACGGCAATACTTCGTTGTTCAACACCTGAAATGGCCAAATAGCCAGCTGCTGCAATAAAGCCCACAACTAATATGGGCATTAGAAAAGTTAGTATTAAAAAACGCTTGTTTTTTACCCTTGTGGAGTATTCTCTTTGTATAATTAACCAAGTTTTATTCATCGGAGTATTTTTAAAATTTAATTATTTTGAAATGCCCTTGCTGTGGCATGTGTATTTTCGACCAATTTGATAAAAATATCATTTAAGGAAGGTAGTAACTCATTGTAGGAAACGATATTGACATTTTCCTGCAATAAATATTTTAATACATCATTGGATTGATAGCCTTCGTTTATTTTTACCAATATTTTATTATGCGCATTGCTTACAGTGGTGAAAATAGGGTTGCTGTTGATGGCAACTTCATTATCCGTTTGAATCAAGAAATTATTTTCTTTAAACTGTTGCTTAATATCCGTCACAGTGCCATCTAGTATTTTCTTGCCTAGATTCATTAAAACAATATGGTCGCATATTTCTTCCACCTGCTCCATACGGTGTGTACTAAATATGATGGTAGCGCCTTTTTTTGCAAGGTTGTAAATTTCTTCCTTAATTAAATTTGCATTTAAAGGATCTAGACCGCTAAAGGGTTCATCTAGTATAATCAATTTAGGTTCGTGCAATACGGTGATTACAAATTGTAATTTTTGGCTCATTCCTTTACTTAAATCCTCTACCTTTTTATTCCACCAGGTTTCCATCTCAAATTTCTTAAACCAATACTTAATTTTTTCAGTGGCCTCGGCTTTCGATAAGCCTTTTAATTGCGCAAGGTATAAGGCCTGTTCTCCAATTTTCATTTTTTTATACAAGCCTCTTTCCTCTGGCATATATCCAATTTTTTGGATATCGTTAATTGGGTCAAAAGCTTTCCCGTCTAATAAAATCTCACCGCCATCTGGATAAAAAATACCTGTAATCATTCTTAGCAAGGTTGTTTTACCTGCACCATTCGGTCCAAGTAATCCAAAAATGCTTCCTTTTTGTATTTCAAAACTAATATCATCTACCGCTTTTTGAGTAGCATAATGTTTTTTTAAATTTGACAAACGTAATAGTGGATCCATATTTTTCAATTTGAATCAAAATTAAACTCATTTTTTGACAATCGATGCCTCATTTATGAAATGAAAAATTTGACCTTGCAGCGGTTGTAAAAGGGGATAATAGGCTATCTTCGATCCAAATTTAGTGTATGCGCTCAAATATTTTTAATCCTAGGAAGTCGGTCTATGTTTTTATTGTAACTATTTTATTTTTTGGATTAAGTAGCTGGGGCTTTTTAGTACACCGCACGATTAATCAAATTGCGATATACAGTTTGCCTGCGCCATTGCAATCTTTTTTTCACCAGGACATGGAATATTTGGTAGAAAATGCACCTAGAGCCGATAATCGAAAAAATACCGATAAAAGTGAGAGTAGCAAACATATTATTGATATAGAGGAATACGGCCCTAATTCAATCAACGAAATGCCCATGGATTGGGCGTCAGCGCTTAAAAAGTATTCATTTGATACTTTGGATAAACATGGATATGGTCCTTATAATGTAATGATGAGTTTTGAAAAATTAACCAATGCTTTTAAATCAAAAAATAAGGATAGCATCTTATTTTATGCCGCCGATTTAGGACATTATGTGGGCGACTTACATGTGCCACTGCATATCACTAATAATTATGATGGTCAATTGTCAGGACAAAAAGGAATGCATAGTTTATGGGAATCTTTTATTCCAAGTTTGCGCATTGATCAATACCAATTGTATAATCCGCACAAAGCAAAATATTTAAAAAATCCAGAAGCAGCATTGTGGGCGGATATTCGCAAGGCCTATGCTTTACTTCCTGAAATGTTTGCAAAAGAAATTGAAGTTTCTAAATCATTTACACCTGAGCAAAAGTATAAAATGCAAATGTACTATGGTAAAAATACCAGAATGTACACCAAGGATTTTGCGGAGGCTTATGCCGATGCATTGGGCGGCACAATTAATAATCAATTAGTAGCATCTGCAAATATGCTTTCAGATTTTTGGTATACTGCTTGGGTAAATGCGGGCAAGCCTAGTTTTATTACAAGAGATATATCTTTAAATTTATCTGCAGAATTAAAATCATTCAAGAGCAATAGATTGATTCAGGACAGTTTATTAATATCCAAAAAAGGCAAGCCTAAAGCGAACGATTAAGAAGCGCGCGTAAGATGTATTTTAAGTATTTTTTCTGCAATAATATTAGCGATTTTTTGACCATCCATCGCTGCGCTCACAATACCGCCTGCATAACCAGCACCTTCACCACAAGGGTATAAATTTTTTATCTGCGGATGTGTTAATGTGTCTGCGTCTCTCGGAATACGCACGGGGGATGATGTACGACTTTCAGTGGCCACCACTATGGCATCATTGGTATAATAGCCTTTCATCTTTTTTCCAAATGCCTTAAATCCTTCTTGCAAAGTTTTATGTACAAAATCAGGCAATACTTTTTGTAAAGGTGCAGATACTAAACCAGGCAAATAACTTGCATCGGGTAAGGATTCGGATAATTTATTCGTGCAAAAATCGACCAATCTTGCTGCAGGTGCTACTTGTAATCCACCGCCAGTAATAAATGCAGCCTGTTCCACTTGTTGTTGAAAGGCCAACAAGCTTAAAGGATGAACCGTATTGCTTTTTATCGTTTTTTCAATCAGTGGATTTGCATTTGCTTTATTTTCTTTCCATTGTTGATTAATATAATTTAATGCAGTGGGTGTGTCAATTTGAACAACCATACCACTATTGGCATAAGGGTTATCGCGCTTACTCGGGCTCCAACCATTGACCACTATTTCACTAGGTGCCGTAGCCGCCGGTGCAATGATTCCTCCCGGACACATGCAAAAACTAAATACGCCACGTTCACTTACTTGCTCCACTAAATTATAAGCTGCTGGCGGTAAATTTGGATCCTTGGTGACGCAATGATATTGTATTCTGTCAATAATATTTTGTGGATGTTCAACTCTAACTCCTAATGCAAAAGGCTTGGCTTCAATTAAAATATTTTTTTCATAAAGCAAGCTGAAAATATCTCGTGCCGAATGTCCTGTTGCCAAAATAAGTGATTCACATTTTAAATGGTCCCCATCTTCCGTAATCACTTCCTTGATAAATTCATTTTCAATGGTAAAGTTGACAAGTTTTTTATTGAATAAAACTTTTCCGCCGGATGCTTCAATTTGCTCACGCATCGCAGTAATTATATGCGGTAATTTATTGGTGCCAATATGCGGATGCGCTTGGTATAAAACACTTTCATCTGCCCCAAACTGATAAAACAAACGTAAAATTTTGTCAATACTTCCGCGCTTATTACTTCGCGTATATAATTTACCATCACTATAGGTGCCAGCACCTCCTTCCCCAAAGCAATAATTACTCTCAGGGTTGACAAGGCCTTCTTTGTTTAATTTTGCTAAATCTCTTCTTCTCGATCTTACATCCTTGCCTCTTTCTAATATGACTGGCCTAAGTCCTAGTTGAATACATTCTAAGGCTGCAAATAATCCTGCTGGCCCAGCGCCAATAATGATGACTTCCTTTGCATTTAATGGCAAAATATCAAAATGGATAGGGGTGGTGAATCTTTGACTTGGTGCTTCGTTGATAAATACAAGAATGCTTAAGTTTACCCAAACCTGTTGGCGGCTTCGGGCATCAATAGATTGTTTGAGAATATGGAATCCTAGGATATTGGAATTTGGCGCTGCTAATGCCTGGGAAATAGCATTCAATAGAATGGGTTGGCTAGCAACTTCGGAGGGGGTCAGCTTTAAAGCGATTGTTTTTTGCATGGGTTAGGTTTTTATCCTAAAAAAATGCAGCCTATATATTATAGACTATTTATATATAATAAACCTAGAATTGAGCATATAATATAGTGTCATAACTGGTGACTATATTATATGCTCAATTCATGTTTAATATTAGAAAGGAAGGTCGTCGCCTGATTCGTTCGCAGGGATGTCAAAATAGGTATTTGTTTCAGTTGGAGCAGTATTACCACCCAATTGAACTGCTTCCATACGCCAAGCATCTAAATTGGTGATATAATTGTCCTTACCATCTTTGTTCCATTTTGAGCCTTTAATATTAAATAACACTTTAACAGTATCTCCTAGGTTAAATCGGTCAGGCATGGTCGTACGATCCTGAACACACTGAAATTTCACATAATTTGTGATGATTTTACCGTTGATATCATCGGTCTTTTCAATGACAAACTCCCTTGTTTTAAAGGTTTCCTTCCTCTGAATGATTTCGTATTTGGCAAGTAACTTGCCGGTTAATTCGTAGCTCATAGTTATTATTAAGTGATTAAAGGTAGCAATATTTGACCAAATGGGATAGGGGCTAATTTTAATTACAAATCAAGAGGGATGTCCAATAAAAAAACCTTTAAAATTAGTGGATAAACTACCCCTATATTAAAAAAAGGTGCTATCTTGAACGCCTGATTAGCTGCAGTAAAGGGTGTTGAATCCAACGTTTGGGGTACATGTAAAAAAAACCAAAAAAAAAAGTTTTTTTTTCAACATAAAGGCTTCATATTCGCATACTGATTCAAGGATTAACAAAAGTTAAATAGGCGAAAGGGAAATCAGAAAAAAGGAACAAGTTTTATCATCATATAAAGGGTTAGAAAGTAAGATGGCTAAGAGTGCAGAATTAATATGGAGCAATTGCTTAAAGATTATTAAAGATATTGTCGAATGGCAGCACTTTAAAACTTGGTTTGAGCCTATACAGCCAGTTGATTTAAAAGAAAACGTTTTACTGATCCAAGTTCCAAGTCAATTTTTTTACGAGTACATCGAGGAGCATTACGTTAACTTATTAGCTAAAACTTTAAAGAGAGAATTAGGAAAAGAAGCTAGGTTAGAATATAGAATTATGGTTGATAGCGGGAACAATAAAAAAGGTTCAATGGATGTTCCAGCTAGCGGTATGAAAACTTACAATAACAACGAGATGAATTTCCCGTTGGTAATTGATAATCCAGTGAAAAATCCATTTGTGATTCCTGGGTTGAAGAAAATGCAGATTGATCCTCAACTAAACCATAATTATACATTTGATTCATTTATTGAAGGAGATTGTAATAGGGTAGCACGCCGCGCTGGTAAAACAGTTGCTGAAAAGCCAGGTGCTAACTCATTTAATCCTTTGGTTATTTATGGTGGTGTAGGTCTTGGAAAAACACATTTGGCACAAGCTATAGGAAACGACGTTAAACGCGCGCATCCAAATAAGGTTGTTCTTTATGTAAGTTCAGAAAAATTCATCAATCAGTTTCAAGATCATAGTCGTAATAATGCAATTAATGATTTCATACATTTTTATCAATTGATAGATGTGTTGATTATAGATGATGTTCAATTTTTTAATAGAGCAGAAAAATCTCAGGATGCATTCTTCGCTATTTTCAATCACTTGCACCAAAGTGGAAAGCAATTGGTTTTAACCTCAGATAAAGCACCAAAGGATTTAGAAGGTTTACAAGAACGTTTGTTAAGCCGTTTCCGTTGGGGATTAAGTGCTGACATTCAAGTGCCAGATTACGATACACGTATTGAAATTTTGGAAAAGAAGATGAAGGCGGATGGTTTAGATATGCCTAAGGAAGTGGTGAAGTATGTGGCATATAATATTAATACGAATGTAAGAGAGTTAGAAGGTGCGTTGATATCCTTATTGGCACAGTCTTCTTTGAATAAAAAAGAAATTGATGTTGAATTAGCAAAGAAGGTTTTACGCAACTTTGTTAAAACAAGCAGCAAAGAAATTACCATCGATGCCATTCAAAAAATGGTTTGCGAATTTTTCGAAGTGCCTTATGATAAGCTTTTACAAAAAACACGTAAGCGTGAAATTGTACAAGCACGTCAAATTACTATGTACTTGGCCAAAGCCTTTACTAAGAATTCATTAAAAACGATTGGAGAGCACTTCGGTGGTCGTGATCATACTACTGTTATACATTCTTGTCAAACAGTAAAGGATTTAATGGATACTGATTCTATGTTCAGAGAGAACGTTATGGAGTTGACCCAAAAGGTACAGTTGGCCGCTATGTAATTGATGCCTATATTATTCTCTGATTTCATCATCCTTTTTTTTAATTATTGTACTTGGTTTCCCCATTATTATGGTTGAAATTATTATTTAACGTATTCGGGGGTCCATATCCAAGTTTATTTAAGTTTATTCCGGAATTTTTTTAGGTATTTAAGGCCGTAGTGCTTATTTTTGCACCCCTCGAAAGAGGTTTTTGGAGGAGAGGTGGATGAGTGGCTGAAATCAGTAGTTTGCTAAACTGCCGTACGGGTTAAACTGTACCAAGGGTTCGAATCCCTTCCTCTCCGCTC
>Ga0214168_1000310_pt1 | contig 19771 bp, 20 predicted proteins | sample LakMenepilimnion_FD_153002 | JGI IMG/M metagenome (GOLD analysis project Ga0214168, IMG submission 153002) | Freshwater microbial communities from Lake Mendota, WI - Practice 29OCT2010 epilimnion v4 | ecosystem: Environmental > Aquatic > Freshwater > Lake > Epilimnion/Euphotic zone | place: Lake...
ACGGGGCACGAAGTGAGCGTGGTGGCGCGCGGTGCCACACTGGCGGCTTTGCAAAAAAATGGTCTGCAGTGCATTCAAACGCAAGCCCAATTTGAAACGAATGAAACGCACTTGAAGGCGCATGTCAAAGCATCTGCCAACCCAGCTGATTTAGGCCCACAAGACCTGGTCATTGTGTCGGTCAAAGCGCCCGCCATGGCCGATGTGGCCAAAGGCATCGCGCCTTTGCTGGCGCCGCACACCATGGTGTTGACAGCCATGAATGGTGTGCCCTGGTGGTTCTTTGAAGGTTTCGGTGAATCTCTTCAAGGCACGCGCCTGAACACCATCGACCCTGAAGGCCTCATTGGCCAGGCCATTTCTGCCCACCATGTGGTCGGTTGCGTGGTGCACTCAAGTTGTTCCTTGGATGCGCCAGGGTTAGTGCGCCATCATTTTGGACATGGCTTGATCGTGGGTGAGCCAGCAACGCAAAATGGGCCGGCCAGTGAACGTGTACAACAACTTGTGAGCGCTTTAAAAGCCGCAGGTTTCAATGCCAGTGCCTCGGCTCAAATTCAAAAAGATGTTTGGTACAAGCTCTGGGGCAACATGACCGTCAACCCCATCAGCGCCTTCACGGGGGCCACCACAGATTTGATTTTGCAAGATGACTTGGTGCGAGATTTTGTCTCCAAGATCATGCTTGAGGCCAAAGTCATTGGCGAAAAAATTGGCATACCGATTGCACAAATGCCGGAAGACCGACACGCCGTTACCCGAAAATTGGGTGCTTTTAAAACCTCCATGTTGCAAGACGTCGAGGCGGGCAAAGCGGTAGAGCTAGATGCCTTGGTGAGTGTGGTGCGCGAGTTGGGTCAAATTACCCAAGTCAGCACACCCTACACCGATGCGCTGCTGGGCCTGAGTCGCCTGCATGCTCGCGTGCACGGACTTTATCCTGCAGAATGAGCGCATGACTGAAACATCGAAATCGCTCACGACCACGGCCTTCGCCACCTTATTGCTGATCGCGTTCATGATGGGTGCCAACCATGTGGCAGCCCGGCTCGCGTTTAACAACGGCGTGGATGTGGTCACAGCGGTGAGCTTTCGCAGTGTGCTGACCGCGCTGGTGGTGGGTTTGATTTTGTGGCAGCAGAAAGTTCAAATTCAAATTGAGTCAAACCACAAAAAATACATGTTGATCATTGGCGGACTCATTGCTGTTCAAAGTGTGTGCTTGTATTCATCGGTCGCCAGACTGCCTGTGGCCTTGGCCTTGTTGGCCTTTAACACCTATCCTTTGTCGACCGCTTTTTGGGCACGCGTTCTGTACAAACACCAAGCTGAAAAAGCCGTGCTTTGGAGCATGCCTATTTTGTTGCTAGGCTTGGCCTTGGCACTTGATGTGCTGGGCGCAGCTTCGGGCCTGAGTGCTGCTGAGCATTGGTCGCAAATTGGCGCTGGTGTGGCATTTGCGTTGGCTGCATCCGCAACATTTGGTTTAGCACTCGTCTACACACAACATGAAACCACCGGCCTAGATGGCCGTGTGCGAACCTTTTCTTCCATGTCCATTGTGGGAGTCTTGGCAGTGGTCGCAGCCATGAGTCAGGGCGGCTTTCATTTGCCGCAAGCGCCTGCGGGTTGGTGGGGGCTTGGCATGCTCTCGTTTTTGTACGGCACGGCCTTCACCATTTTGTTCACGGTCTTGCCCAAGTTGGGCGTGGTGGGCAACTCGGCCATCATGAACGTCGAGCCCGTGTTCGCTTTGGTACTGGCCTGGGCTTTGCTTGATCAAGCCATTGCACCCATTCAATTGGTCGGGGCCTTCTTGGTGGTGGGCACCGTGATGTGGCTGGGTTTGCGCAAACGCTAGTCCAGACCTTTTTTCAAATTCAGCGCGGTGTCATAAACCAGATTCTTGGAGACACCCGTGATGTCGCTGGTCATTTTGACGGCGGTCTTCAAAGGCAACTCGGCCAGCAGCAATTTCAAAGTCCGCAAAGTGTTGGCATCTAAGGCTGCATCATTTTCTGCCTTGGGTTTATCCAAGGCATGAATGACCAACGCAAATTCTCCCCGCAAGTTATCGGCTTTTTCTGCAAACCACGCCGGTAATTTTTGCGCTTCAACGGTGTGCACGGTTTCAAATTGTTTGGTTAACTCACGACCGACCGTGATCAATCGGCCGCCCAACATAGAAAGCGCCTGCGCCAAGGCCTCAATGCGATGCGGTGCTTCAAGCAACACCACAGCACGTGGCTCACCGCTCAGCGTTTCAATGGCGCGTTGCCTTTCCGAGGCTTTGGAAGAAAGAAAACCTGAGAAAACAAAGCCGCCTTCGCCCACGACGCCTGCAGCGCTAAGCAGCGTGGTGACACTGCTAGCACCTGGCAAGGGCATGACGCGATAACCTGCGGCGGCCACCGCAGCAACCAGCCTTGCCCCGGGGTCGCTGATGGCCGGCGTGCCAGCGTCACTCACATAGGCCACGCGTTCGCCTTGTGCCAAGCGTGCAATCACTTGAGCGGCGGCCTCGGCTTCGTTGTGTTGATGGACCGCCAACAATTGCGAATTGTTTCTGTCCAAGCCATAGGCGCGCAAAAGTTGTTGGGTGTGACGCGTGTCTTCACAGGCCAGCGTGTTGGCCCTTTCAATCACATACAAAGCACGCAAAGTGATGTCGGCCAGATTGCCAATGGGCGTGGCCACCACATACAGTGTGCTGGCCGGGTGGTTTTGCGGGCCTACAGCTTCACGGGCCGCTTGAAATGCCTTGTTGTAAGTCGAGGCCAAGCCACCAGCACCCGCAGCGGTTTCGTTTGCAATGCTTGGCAGGGCTTCAGATTTTTCAGAAGGCAAATTCAATGGTGTTCCTCAATCGGACAAGTAAGCAAAGTGGCGATGCTGCGGAAGATGCCGCGCTGATCTTTTTGCAACAACAAGGTTTGCGTTTGTTGCAGCGCAATTATCGAACGCCCGGACGGGGTGGTGGAGAAATTGACCTCATTTTGCAAGAATCCGACAGCACGGTGGTGTTTGTCGAGGTTCGAAAGCGTGCTTTGCGTCAATTTGGCGGTGCTTTGGGCAGTGTGGGGGCCGTCAAACAGCGGCGCCTTGTTTTTGCTGCGCGTTATTTCTTAATGCGCTGGCGACACCTCCCGCCAGCACGTTTTGACGTTATCGCTTGGGAGCCCCATGGCATGATTTGGGTCAAGGCTGCTTTTGATGCGGTTTCTTAAGAGCCGCTGTGGCCACTTTGAATCGGCTGCGAGTATCATCCTGTTCATGTTAGACCTGCGCATTCAACAACACTTCATCGACAGCGCCGATTTGCAATACCAAGCGGCCGAAACCTTGGCCAAGCCCTTGGATGCTGGCGTGCAGGCGCTCATGGCTTGTGTCACCAGTGGTGGCAAAGTGTTGGTTTGCGGTGAAGGCAGTGCGGCGGCATTGGCACAGTATTTCGCCAGTTTGTTTGTGGGAGGCTTTGAGCGCGAGCGACCCGAGCTGGCTGCTATCGCCTTGCGTCACGAGGGCCTAGGCGATCCTGCCTACGCCAGTTTGGCCAGGCAGGTGCGCGCTTTAGGCCAAGCCGGCGATGTGCTGCTGTTGCTCACTTCCACAGGCGAAGAAGAGGGTTTGATGCGTGCGTTGCATGCTGCGCACGAACGTGACATGACCGTCATTGCCCTGACCGGCAAGGGGGGTGGTTCTGTCGCCAAAGCGCTGCGCGAAACAGATGTGCATGTGGGCATTCCGCACGATCGAGCGGCGCGCATTCGGGAAGTTCAGCAATTGGCCCTTCACTGTTTGTGCGATGGCGTAGACGCCCAATTGATGGGTGACCAAGATGCCGTGGCATAAGCCAAAGAAGGACATTCCTTTTCTGCCTCAACGCGCTAAAATATTCCAAGACTTTCTAAGGACTCTACAAGTGAATCTCAATCTCAATCGTTGGATGTTGACTGCGTTGGCGGCCACCACCTTGGTGACCACTTTGTCGGCCTGCGCGCCTTTGGTCGTTGGCAGTGCCGTCATGGGCGGCTTGGTGGCAATCGATCGTCGCACCGCTGGCATTCAGCTAGAGGACGAGAGCATCGAGCTTCGAACAGCCCAGGGCCTGCGTCAAAACTTAAGTGAAGCTGCGCATGTGAATGTAACCAGCTACAACCGCATGGTGCTTCTGACCGGTGAAGTAAGCTCCGCCGCAGAAAGAGAACGTGCTGAGAGATTGGCCAAAAGCCAAGAGAACGTCAGCTCGGTGGTCAACGACCTGGCCATAGAGCCCGCAAGCTCACTCACACAACGTTCTAAAGACATCATCACCATGGGCCAAATTAAAGCCTTGATGGTCGATGCCAAAGACTTGCAATCCAACGCTTTCAAAGTGGTTGTAGAGCGCGGCATTGTGTATTTGATGGGCCGCGTCACTTCCCGTGAAGCGCAACGCGCTTCAGAAATTGCACGCAGTGGCAGCGTCAGTGGCGTGGTCAAGGTGGTCAGGGTTTTTGACATCATTACCGACGATGAACTGAAACGCATCAGTGCCCAACCTTTTTCTTCACAAGCACAGCCGAAGCGATAAAGCATTTCACGCCATTGAAAAAGGGGCTCTGATTTAATCAGAGCCCCTTTTTACTTGAGTCTTGTGAAAAGTGCTTAGCCCAGGCGTTTGATCAGGCTGGAGGTGTCCCAACGCTTGCCGCCCATTTGCTGTACGTCGGCATAAAACTGATCGACCAAGGCCGTGACGGGCAAACGCGCGCCATTGCGCTTGGCTTCGTCCATGACCAAACCCAGGTCTTTGCGCATCCAATCGACTGCAAAACCGAATTCGAATTTATCGGCCACCATGGTTTTGCCGCGGTTGTCCATTTGCCAGCTTTGTGCGGCGCCCTTGCCAATCACATCCAACACCAGATTCATGTCGAGGCCCGCTTTTTGTCCAAAGGCAATGGCTTCTGACAAACCCTGCACCAAGCCTGCAATGCACACTTGATTGACCATTTTGGTGAGTTGACCTGCGCCAGACTCACCCATCAAGGTGTAAGCGCGCGAGAACGCCATGGCAGTTGGCTTGGTCGCTTCAAAAATAGCAGCATCACCACCACACATGACGGTGAGCAAACCATTTTGAGCGCCGCCCTGGCCTCCAGAAACAGGGGCGTCAATGAAATTCAAGCCAAGCGCTTTGGCCGCAGCGTAAAGCTCGCGTGCCACATTGGCGGAGGCCGTGGTGTGGTCCACCAAAGTGGCGCCTTTTTTCATGCCAGTCAAAGCGCCGTCTGCACCGAGTACGACAGCGCGCAAATCTTCATCGTTGCCGACGCAGCAAAAAACGATGTCGGCATCTTTCACAGCTTCGCGGGGCGTAGGGGCATGCGCAGGTTGACGGCTGTCTGCAAACTCTTGGCACCATGCAGCTGCTTTGGCCGCGCTGCGGTTGTAAACGGTCACTCTGTGGCCAGCGCGGGCCAAGTGACCCGCCATGGGATAGCCCATGACGCCTAGGCCAATAAAGGCCACATGTTGAGAAGGAGCGGATTCGTAGGTTTTTGCGTTCAGGCTGCTCATGATTGTTTGTGGTGTGAAGTTGGAAAATGGTTCAAGCTGGCAATTGTCCATCAGATTGTGGTTTTGGGTGGAACTTGCTTAAAAGTCGCAAAGTGTCCGCCGAAATTTGACCCGACTGAAAGTGGCGCAAGAGGCTTTGGTCCAGCGTTTGCATGCCAGAGGCTTGTCCTGTTTGAAGGGCTGAATAAAGTTGACTCACCTTGCCCTCGCGGATGAGGTTTTTAATTGCCGGGGTGCCCACCATGATTTCATGCGCTGCTACACGCCCCACACCACCCAGTTGAGGGCACAGCGTTTGCGCCAAAACGGCAATCAGATTTTCAGCAAACAAAGCGCGCATCGCTTCTTTTTCGTGAGACGGAAACGCATCCACCAGACGGTCAACGGCCTGGGGTGCGCTGGCCGTATGCAAGGTGGACAACACCAAGTGACCCGTTTCGGCCGCTGTGAGTGCCAAGCGAATGGTGGCGGCGTCGCGCATCTCGCCCACCAAAATCACATCGGGGTCTTCACGCAGTGCAGCCCGCAAACCCGACTCAAAGTCGGGGGTGTCGCGGCCCACTTCACGTTGATGGATCAAACATTGAAGCGGTGCATGCTCATACTCGATGGGATCTTCGAGGGTGAGCAGGTGGCCTTCACTATGCTGGTTGATGTCGTGCAACAAGGCCGCAAGCAGGGTTGATTTGCCGCTGCCTGTTGGCCCCGTCATGAGAACCAAGCCATGCGCATGCCGCCCCCAAGAAGCTACGCATTCTGGCGCTCTGAGAGCTTTCAAATCTGGCAATGTGTCAGGGATCAGCCGCAAGGCCATGGCGGGGCCGCGCGCTTGCAAATAGGCATTGATGCGAAATCTGCCCAGCCCTTCAAGAGAGACCGCGAAGTCGAGATGGTTGAACGCAAAGTCGGTATGTGCATCTGCATCAAGCTCTGCACCATTCTCAACATGAACTTCTTTTCGTGTGTGTTGCGAGCCCACCCTGCGCGGGCAAAGCGTCTCGAGAAGTTCCAACAAAGACCTTGCTTGAAGGGTTTGCAAATGGGCGGGGCGGTGCGGATTGACCCAGCGCCGCATCTTGCCATCAATCCTGAGCCAAGGCACCTCGCCAGCTGACAGGTGAACATCGGAGGCACCAAGGCTACGGGCCTCCTGCAAGATGCGTTGCCAATCCATTGAATTTCCTTTGTACTGTGAGATTTGTTAAGCTTGTTTGTATGAATGACACAGTTTCAAACAATCTCCAGAAAGTCCGCAAGCGAATTGAGCTTGCATCTACGGCGGCCGGCCGAGCATCAGACGCGGTGAAACTTTTGGCCGTGTCCAAGACCATGCCTGCGCAAGCTGTGCGCGAAGCGCATGCAGCAGGTCAACTGGCGTTTGGTGAAAACTACATTCAAGAAGGTGTCGACAAAATTGCTTCATTGGCAGATTTGCCTTTGGAGTGGCATTGCATCGGGCCCATTCAAAGCAATAAGTCCAAGTTAGTGGCTGAGAATTTTGCTTGGGTGCACAGCATTGATCGCTTGAAAATTGCCGAGCGTTTGTCGGCGCAACGGCCCCCTCACTTGCCGCCATTGCAAGTTTGCTTGCAAGTGAATGTCGATGGGGGAAACAACAAATCGGGCGTTACGCCGTCAGAACTTCTTGAGCTTGCACAAGCCGTTGCCAAATTACCGCATCTGCAACTGCGCGGCCTCATGACCATTCCGGAGCCTGCTGCCAACGAGCTTGCGGCGCGCACGGTTCACCGTCAAGCTAAAGAACTGTTTGACAGTTTGAATGCGGCCGGTTTGAGTTTGGACACCTTGTCCATGGGCATGACAGCCGATTTAGAAGCCGCCATTGCTGAGGGCAGTACATGTGTGCGTGTGGGCACGGCAATTTTTGGTGTACGCCAGTAAAAAACCCAGCACGCGGACTGGGTTTGAGGAGATGCACGCTGTTTAAAACCGCGGCAAATCTGGGTGTGAAATTTTCCCGCCGCGCACCAACATTTTGCCGTACTCTGCGCATCGGTTGTGTGTCGGAATGACCTTGCCAGGGTTGAGCAAACCCAGTGGATCAAAAGCTTTTTTCAAGGCAAACATCTGCGCATTTTCTTCGGTTGAAAACTGCACGCACATGCTGTTGAGTTTTTCAATGCCCACACCATGCTCGCCTGTGACGGTGCCGCCCATGGCCACACTGGTTTCCAAAATTTCGGCACCAAACAATTCACAGCGGTGCATTTGATCGGCGTCGTTGGCATCAAACAAAATAAGCGGGTGCAGGTTGCCATCGCCCGCGTGAAACACATTGGCGCAGCGCAGTTGGTATTTCTTTTCCATCTCGGCAATGGCCAATAAAATGTCGGCCAATCGCTTGCGCGGAATGGTGGAGTCCATGCACATGTAGTCGGGGCTGATGCGGCCCGATGCAGGGAACGCATTTTTGCGGCCACTCCAAAAACGCAGGCGCTCGGCTTCGTCTTTGCTGACGGTGATGGCGGTGGCGCCAGACCCAAGCAAGACATCGCTCATGCGGCCAATTTCTTCTTCAACTTCTTCGGGTGTGCCATCGCTTTCGCACAACAAAATAGCTGCGGCATTCAAGTCATAACCTGCGTGTACAAAATCTTCTACCGCTGCGGTCATGGGCTTGTCCATCATTTCTAGGCCTGCCGGAATGATGCCTGCTGCAATGACGGCGGCCACTGCATCGCCTGCTTTGCGAATGTCATCGAAGCTTGCCATGATGCATCGTGCCAATTGAGGCTTGGGCACCAACTTGACGGTGACTTCTGTGGTGATGGCCAACATGCCCTCGCTGCCCACCAACACCGACAGCAAATCAAAGCCGGAGGTGTCTAAAGCGTCGCTGCCAAACGTGACGGCATCGCCTTCGATGGTGAAGCCCTTGACTTTCAAAACATTGTGCAAGGTGAGGCCATATTTCAGGCAGTGCACGCCACCAGAGTTTTCGGCCACGTTGCCACCAATCGTGCAGGCAATTTGGCTGGACGGGTCGGGTGCGTAATACAAACCATGAACTGATGCAGCCTCAGAAATGGCCAAGTTGCGAACGCCGCATTGAACCACCGCTGTTCTAGACACCGGATCCATTTTGAGAATCTGATTGAACTTGGCCATGGACAAGGTGACACCCAGTTTGTGGGGCATGGCGCCGCCCGACAAACCGGTTCCTGCGCCGCGGGCCACCACAGGCACCGCCAAGGCGTGGCAAGTTTTTAAAACAGCTTGAACTTGGCTTTCTGTTTCGGGCAAGGCCACCACAAGAGGTCTTTCGCGGTAAGCCGTCAAGCCATCGCATTCGTAAGGCACGGTATCTTCCAGCGTGTAGAGCAAGGTGTGCGCGGGCATGACAGCGCTCAAGGCGTGAACGATTTGTGCTTGCCGATCGGCGCGAGACAGTGCATCTAAGTTGGTCAGAGCGTTCATGTCAAATTCTCAATTCAAAAGAGGCATTCAGAATGATGGTCTAACTATTTAAAGATCACGGTTTTGTGGCCATTTAATAGCACACGGTGCTCACTGTGCCACTTCACGGCGCGTGCCAAAACTTGGCTTTCGGTGTCACGTCCTTGGGTGGTGAGGTCTTCTACGGTTTTAGAGTGGTCTACACGCGCCACATCTTGTTCAATGATGGGGCCTTCGTCTAAATCGGCCGTGACATAGTGGGCTGTGGCACCAATCAATTTGACACCACGATCATGCGCTTGGTAGTAGGGCTTGGCACCCTTGAAGCTGGGCAAGAAGGAGTGGTGAATGTTGATGGCACGGCCGGACAGCTTGCGACACAAATCGTCTGACAAAATTTGCATGTAGCGCGCCAACACCACCAACTCTGCCCCTTCAGATTGAATGATCTCGAACTGCTTGGCCTCGGCTTCGGCCTTGTTGGCTGCAGTAACGGCAATATGATGAAACGGCACGTTGTAGCTGGCAGCCAATTGGTAAAACTCACGGTGGTTGCTGACAATGGCGCGAATGTCGATGGGCAGCAAGCCACTTTTCCAACGGAACAGCAAATCGTTCAGGCAATGGCCCTCTTTGCTGACCAAAATGACTGTGCGCATGGGCTGTTTGGTGCTGTGCAAATTCCAGGTCATTTGAAAAGGGGCTGCAAAACTGACCAACTGGGTGCGCAAATCGACTTCATTCACCGGGTCACAAGCAAACTGCACACGCATGAAAAACAAGCCTGTGGCGGGGTCGTTGTATTGAGCGGCTTCTTCAATGTTGCCGCCGCGTTCTAGCAAAAACCCCGAAACAGCGTGCACGATGCCCATTCTGTCGGGGCAGGAAAGCGTCAAAATGTAGGCATGATTCATGGCTGTTATTGTCGCAGGGAACGCGGTAAAGTTCTGGTTTGTGGTAGTTTCCATGCCCAATCAGAGGGTAAATCAGTTGTGACTTTATGTCAGCACTGCTGAAATAGTGATTGCGATCTAGGGTGGGGCAATTTACACTGAGGGTTCAAAATCAATGCTTGTTAGAAGTTAAGAGGCACACCCATGGCATATTTAGATACCCTCCTCTCCTCAATGAGGCCTGCCAGCACCCCTGCGGCCACCTTCAACATGGAGCACCAGTGGTTGCCCTTCACAGGCAATCGCCATTTCAAGCAAGAGCCGCGCATTTTCGTGGCCGCTGAGGGCATTCACTTCACCACCCACGATGGCCGTCAAGTGATCGATGGCATTTCTAGCTTGTGGTGTGTGGGCGCGGGGCACAACCGCAGGCCCATTGCCGAAGCCATCAAAAAACAGCTCGACACCCTCGACTACGCCACGGCCTTTCAAATCAGCAACGACCAGGCCTTCCAAGCCGCACAAATGATTGCCGATTTGTGCCCTGGCGATTTGAACAAGGTGCTTTTTTGCAACTCTGGTTCTGAAGCCGCCGACACCTCCCTGAAGGTCGCCTTGGCCTACCACCGAGCCCGCGGTGAAGGCCATCGCAATGTGTTCATTGGACGAGAAAAGGGCTACCACGGCGTCAACTTTGGCGGCATGAGTGTGGGCGGTTTGCCCGCCAACCGCAAAGTCTATGGTGCCCAGTTGCTGCCCCGTGTTGACCACATGCGCTTCATTCACGACCCAGTGAACCATGCCTACATTCACAACGAAGAACCTGTCTGGCAAGAAGACCCGCTGGTGGAACTGGAAACGCGCATTCTGGCTTTGCACGACCCCAGCAATGTGGCGGCCATTATTGTCGAGCCGGTTGCGGGTTCTGCGGGTTGGTATTTGCCGCCCAAAGGCTACTTAAAACGCCTGCGCGAAATTTGCAATAAGCATGGCATCTTGCTGATTTTTGACGAGGTCATTACAGGCTTTGGCCGCATGGGCACCAACTTCGGCGCCGACTATTACGGCGTGGTGCCAGACATGCTCAACTTTGCCAAGTGCGTGACCAATGGCGTCATTCCCTTGGGCGGTGTGGTCTGCCGAGATTTTATTTACGACGCCATGATGAACTCTGGTGCCCCCGATTACGCCATTGAGTTTTTCCATGGCTATACCTATTCTGGCCACCCTGTATCTTGCGCCGCGGCCATTGCCACCTTGAAATTGCTCAAAGAAGAAAACTTGTTTGCACGCGCAGGTTTAATGGGCCCTGTGCTAGGAGACGCCATGCACAGCGCCTTCAAAGGTCTGCCCAATGTCATTGGCATTCGAAGCCTGGGCTTGGCAGGTGCCGTGGAGCTGTCGTCGATTGCGGGCGCTCCTGGCAAGCGCGCCTACGACATTTTCCTAGACTGCTACAACAAGGGTGTTTTGGTGCGAGCTGCAGGCGAAAACTTGGTTCTGTGTCCGCCCTACATTGTGGAAAAAGAGCACATCGACACAATGGTCAATGTGTTGGCTGACAGCATTCGAAAACATGCTTGATGCCCCGCCAAGGCCTCGCTCATGACGGCTTTTCTAAAGCCGATTGAGCAAGCTTTAGCAGGAAAACTAGTGAACCACAACGGGCTGCTGTGCCAGACCCGTGTAACGCTCTAAAGTGTCTTCCACTTCTTCTTGTGTAGGCGTGTTTTGTTGCCAAGCCTGAATGTGCATTTGGAACATCTCTGCCCAAGAGCCATCGAGGTAAACCTCTTTGCCCGATCGTTTGTCCACGATTTCAAAGCCGTGGCGCTCTAGGATGGGTGGTTGATTGATGGATGCCGCTTCACCGGTGTCATTGGCCAACACATGCATGACGGCAAAAGATTCAGATTCGTACAACAAGTTCATAGTGACATTCTGACCTAAGTCTGTTTACTTTAGATAGGGTTGTTGTAAATTTTTTCAAGAGGGCAGGGCGGGCAATGTTTCGGAGTCGCGCATTTCCATGTCAATGAAGTTGCCTGTGACTTGGGTGATCTTGATTCGCGCGGGCAAACCGCCGTGCGATTGTGAAAGCCACATTTCAATTTGACTGTCGAACTTTCCTCTTGGCAAGCAAACCCAACGCTGTGTGGCAAGTTGCTTGCCATCGACCTCAATCAACTCTTCTGACTTGAATGTCAGGACCCAATTGACCGCGTCACGCGCCGTGGCTGTTTGAACATTGAGCTCAGAGCCAAGTTTGAAATTTTTGGCGGCAACCGTAGCGGCCATTTGAATGAACAGGCTCACCTGATCTTGAGCACCTGGTTGCAGCGCAACACCGGGGGTATTGCCGCTGAAGCTGATTTTGTTTTGCGTTGCGTCGAAATGCGCTGCTCGCTCGCTCCGCGCACTGTCTGAATAACGAACAGGGCTTAAGCCGTTTTCAGTCAACAGGCCCACACTGCGCCAAACGCGGCTACCAACCAAGAATGCTCTGACACGAAGTTCTGCCTCATAGGCTTTGGGCGCAGGGGTCGCACTGGGGGTATCGGGTGTTGCTTGGGTTTGCCACTTCAGCGAGCCCGTTGCGTGGTAAGTCAAGCCACGCTCTTGGCCCGTGAGCTTGTAGTTGATTTGGATGTTGGGGGGAAAGTCGCCAGGCTTGGCTGTAAGGGCATTCGAAGGCGGCGGCAGGGGGGCGCTTGCTACGGCCACTGTCTCTGTTGGCATTGGCGCTACTTCTTCAGTTGGCGGAGCTTGTTTGCTTAAGTTTGGCAAAGCTTCTGATGGCTGCTCAGAAATGGGTAAAACTGGGCTTTCTTCTGGCGCTGGCAGCACAGAGGATGCCACGGCACTGATGCCAGCACTGGAAGGTGTGCTGGTGCTTTCGGGTGCTTTGGGTTTGGCTGGCGCAACTTGCCTTGTTTTCTCGGTGCTTGGGCTGGTCGGTGTTGTCTGCGAAACACCAGAACTTAACACCCGAGTTTGCAGTGGCCCCAGTTTTTGAGATTCAGGTTGAAGTCGCCAGATACCGACCCCAGACGACAAGAGCAACCAAAGGTGGACGCCCAAAACCAAAGCCACCAATGCCGCCAAGGCTCGCCGCTGCTGGGACTCAGTCCCAAGGGGGCGTGTGGCATGGGATAAAGTGGCTGAGGCTTGCATGTCAATCTGACGTCATTTGAGCGAGAGCGAGAATGGTTAAACTAATTCCTGTTTGAATCGATGTCGTTCAGTTTGAATTCTGACATTGAGATTCTATTTTGAGGTGCCAACATGAAATTAGCGACTTACAAAGATGGATCGCGTGACGGCCAATTGGTCGTGGTCTCGCGAGACTTGAGCACAGCACATTATGCGACGGGCATTGCGCAGCGTTTGCAACAAGTTTTGGACGACTGGAACTTTTTGGCGCCGCAATTAGAAGACCTGTACCAAACACTGAACAGTGGCAAGGCGCGCCACGCCTTTCCTTTTGACCCTCAACAATGCATGGCGCCATTGCCCCGGGCTTATCAGTGGGCCGATGGCTCTGCCTATTTGAACCACGTGGAATTGGTGCGAGCCTCGCGCAGTTCTGTGGTGCCTGAAAGTTTTTACGCCGACCCCCTCATGTACCAAGGCGGTAGCGATGATTTCTTGGGCCCTTGCGATCCTGTGGTGTGCCGGGACGAAGCCTTTGGCATCGACTTTGAAGCTGAAATTGCGGTGATCACTGGCGATGTGCCCATGGGTGTCTCTCCAGAAAATGCGCTCGATGGCATTCGTTTGGTGATGCTTGCCAACGACGTTAGTTTGCGCAACTTAATTCCGAATGAATTGGGCAAAGGGTTTGGCTTTTTTCAAAGCAAACCTGCAACCGCCTTCAGCCCTGTGGCCGTCACTTTGGATGAACTGGGTGACGCTTGGGACCATGGCCGTTTGCATCTGACCATGCAGTCAACATGGAATGGCCGCAAAGTGGGCATGTGTGAAGCAGGCCCTGAAATGACGTTTCACTTTGGCCAGCTGATTGCGCACATGGGCAAAACACGCAACGTGCGCGCTGGCTCCATTGTTGGCAGCGGCACGGTCAGTAACAAAAGCGTTGACGTCAATGGCAAGCCCGAGTGGCCCAAAGGCTACAGCTGCATTGCAGAAAAGCGCGCCATCGAGACCATTTTGGATGGCCAGCCTAGCACCGAGTTCATGAAATTCGGTGACACCATTCGCATTGAAATGAAAGGCAAAGATGGTCAAAGCGTGTTTGGCGCCATTGACCAACAAGTGGCCCCGCTTTGAGTGGAGATTGCGTTCTCAATGCAAGGCCGCATTGGGACCCGAAGCTTTTTCAACCACTGATTGACACTCAATGCAACGCATGGCCGAAGGAAATGCCAGTAAGCGGGTGATGGGAATTTCGGTTTCACAGCCCAGGCAATGTCCATAGGTGCCTTGCGTGATGCGCATCAATGCCAACTCGGTGGCCTCTAGCTCTTCAATGTCATGCTCTTGAAGGGCGAAAGCGGTGTCGCGTTCGGTGATATTTTGCGCATGGGATTGTTCTGCGGGTGCTAGCTCTGCTGCTGCCTCCGCACGACTGTTCTTGCCGCCGCGTTCTTGCGCCATTTTGTCGAGCAGTTGCACTTTTTGAGCCAGCAGCAATTGTTTGAGGGACTCTTTTTGTAATTCGTTTTTCATGGATGGACGCCTTGTTCTGATCGTTCTGTTTGAAAGCATTGAATCGGTGCCTCTTCAATGTCTTGCATTCATCGTAGGGCGTTTCAGAACCCTGGCTATTGATGCACATCAAGCTAGTGCGCCGACTTTGAACAAGTTCAGGCGACAATGACAACTTTTAAATGAGCCATTTTCTAAGGAGACTGCCATGAGCTTTCCCATCGACTACAGCCGTTACCAAACCCTGAACATCACACGCCGAGGTGCCAATCAAACCGTGTTGGACATCCAGATGAAAGCCGGTGGGCCTGGGGGCAACGGCAAACTGCCAACCGCAGGCCACGAAGGGCATGCGGAGTTGGCTGAAATTTGGCGCGATGTTTCACGCGACGACAGCGTGCGAGCAGCGGTGTTGCGCGGTGAGGGTTTGGGCTTTTCGGGCGGTGGCGATTTGTCGTTGGTGGAAGACATGGCGCGAGATTTCGACATTCGAAGCCGTGTCTGGAAAGAGGCGCGCGACTTGGTTTACAACGTGATCAATTGCGACAAGCCTATTGTGAGTGCCATGCATGGGCCGGCGGTGGGTGCGGGCTTGGTGGCCGGCTTGTTGGCTGACATTTCCATTGCCAGCAAGACGGCCAAGATTGTGGATGGCCACACGCGCTTGGGGGTTGCGGCGGGTGATCATGCGGCCATCATTTGGCCATTGCTGTGCGGCATGGCCAAGGCCAAATACTATTTGTTGCTGTGTGAGCCCGTGAGCGGCGAAGAAGCCGAGCGAATTGGCTTGGTGTCTTTGGCCGTTGAAGAGGATCAGTTGCTCAGCAAAGCTTACGAGGTGGCCGATCGTTTGGCCAATGGCAGTCAATCCGCCATTCGCTGGACCAAATATGCTTTGAACAATTGGCTGCGCCAAGCAGGCCCCAGTTTTGATGCTTCCTTGGCGCTCGAGTTCATGGGCTTTTCAGGGCCCGATGTACAAGAGGGCTTGGCCAGCTTAAAAGCGCGCCGGCCACCCCAGTTTTAAGCCTTGCTCTTCATGCGTGACATGAAGAGTTCGTTGTTGGCTTTTCGATCGGCTTGCACCCGTTGCATGCTGGGGCGCTCAGACCACATCTTCATGTAATCCTTGACGGGCAAGTCGGCCAAAAAATCTCTGCCGTAAATGGTTTTGGTTGCGGCAGTGATCACAGGCAAATGAACTGCGGCGGTGCAATCTGCAATGCTCAATTCAGTGCCGCCAATAAAGGGTTTGAACTGTGCCAATTTTGCAAATGCAGCCACATTTTTCTCTAGTTGGGCACCGATTTTTTCCTTGACAGTGTCGCTGACCTTGCCGCCAAAGAAGGCTTCACCGTACAAGTTGCGCGCCACCAATTCCAAGTGCAAATCTAAGAAGACCACCAACTCCCGCGCTTTGGCGGCTGCGAAGGCGTCCTTGGGCATGAGAGGGTGATCAGGGTACTGTTGCTCGATGTACTCCACCATGACCGCCGATTCGCAAACCGTGCCTTGCGCTGTTTTCAAATAGGGCACTTTGCCAAGCGGGCTGGCCATGGGGTCGGTTTCTCCCACCCATGTCAACTCCTCTTCAAAGGCAAGGCCTTTTTCTAGCAGTACCAATTTAACTTTGTTGTGATAGTTGCTGGCGCCAAAGCCGCAGAGTGTCAGCATGTCGTATCTTCCTATTTGGATCAAAGAAAAGAGCTTAGCCTTTGATCGTTCCTTGCTGCGTCGCGCAGTTGACGCAGGGCCGTATGCGTTAAGCTTGCGCTTGACACACACCACAAGGAGCCCTCATGAGCGATACCTCAGCTTTCGGATTTGGAAAATTCGTACCTGGCTTTGATTTTTTGCAAAACTTAGGGCAAGCCGCAAATCCCGGCGCGAAAGGATCACCCCAGGGCATGCCCAACATGGCCAGCTGGGTCGCGCCGACCTTGAGTGTGGAAGAGCTCGACAAACGCATCCAAGAACTCAAAACGGTTCAGTTTTGGTTGGAGCAAAATACCAATGCGCTCAAGGCCACCATTCAGGCCTTAGAGGTGCAAAAAATGACCTTGTCTACTTTGCAAGGCATGAACGTGAACATGACTGAGTTGGCCAAGGCCTTCACGGCCAAAATGCCTGACCTCCATCCCAAGGACACGGCCAAGCCCGCAGAAACTCACAGCGCCGCTGACTCAAGCAGCGATCAGGCCAAAGCAAGTGCTGAAGGTGCTGCACAAGGCCCTGCAGTTGACCCCATGCAGTGGTGGGGATCACTCACCCAACAATTTCAAAATATTGCGGCGGCGGCGGTGAAAGATGTGGCGGCCAAAGCCATGAAAGAAGGTCCCAAGCCCAGCAAGAAAACGGCTGCAACGAGCAAAACCCGAAAGCCAAGTTCAAGCTCCGCTCGATCCAGTACAGCTCGTTCAAGTTCAGCGCGACCATCGCGAGCCAAAAAACCAGCCCCATGAATTTATTTCCCTTTGGTCACGCCACGCACCCACAGTGGCAAATGGCCGCCGGATTGGTCATTGCCCAATTGCGCGCCCAAATGACATTGCCAGGCCATGCGTCGCGGCCGCGTTTGGGGCTGTTGTACATCACCGACCATTACGCCAACGAAGCCGAACCCATCTTGGCGCATTTCAGAGAAGAGTTGCCCATGGTTCAAGATTGGGCAGGCACCGTGGGTGTGGGGGTGGCGGCCAACAACGCAGAATATTTTGACGAACCCGGCATGGCCTTGATGCTGTGCGATTTACCTGCCGATCAATACCGCGTGTTTTCGGGTGCACAACCCTTGCCGCCGCAGTTCAAGGCCCACAGCGCCTTGGTGCATGCCGATCCGCAAACGCCCGACTTGGCCGAACTCATTGCCGAAATGGCGGGTCGCACGCAGTCGGGCTATTTGTTTGGCGGCTTAACGGCCAGTCGAAACCAAGCCGTGCAGTTTGCTTGGCAGAATTCAGCCGATCCCAAGCAGGGTGTTTTGACGGGTGGCTTAAGCGGCGTCGCTTGGTCTCCTGAGGTGCAAATTTTGTCGCGTGTCACGCAAGGCTGCGCGCCCATCAGCAAAGAGCGCCAGATCACGGAAGCCGAAGGGCATGTGGTTTACAAACTCGATGGTTTGCCGGCACTGGATGTGCTCATGACCGATTTGAAGGTGTCCTTGTCAGAACCACAAGTCGCATTGAAGGCCGTTCGAAGCACTTTGGTGGGACTCACGTCGGCTGGTCAACATGGGGTTGGCAGAACAGGCAGCTTAGGTGCCGATGTCAGAGTGCGACACATCGTTGGACTCGACCCCGCACGCCAAGGCGTGGCCATTGCAGACCATGTGCAAGCGGGCCAGAAATTGACTTTTTGCCAAATGAGTTTGCAGGCAGCCAAGTCAGACCTTCGGCGTATCTGTTCCGAAATTCGAGAAGAGCTAGAGCCAGAAACTTTGAGTTTGGAAACTGCCAACGCGCTGGCAGCCAGCGAAGCAGAAGCCGCGCCGCACCCAGCCAGGCGCATTGCAGGCGCGGTGTATGTCAGTTGCTCTGGCCGCGGTGGCCCGCACTTTGGTGGGCCCAGTGCCGAGCTCCAATGGATTCGCCACGCTTTAGGCGATGTGCCTTTGGTGGGGTTTTTTGCAAGCGGCGAAATTGCCCATCAGCACTTGTATGGTTACACCGGTGTGTTGACGGTATTCACCACGCCTGCAGAAGCCACTTAAACAACAGCAGTTTTTATACGCCGCGAGCACGCGCCTGTTTGAACTGCGTCTGAAAGCTTGAGAAGCTTCCGGCTTCCAATGCAGCGCGTACTTCTTGCATGAGGTTCAAGTAATAGTGCAAGTTATGTATGGTGGTCAGCATGGGCCCCAGCATCTCGCCGCAGCGATCGAGGTGATGCAAATACGCGCGGCTAAAACCTTCTCTGCCACCATCGTTCCAAGATACGCCTGAAGTGCCAGCACAAGCATGGCATGTGCATGAGGCGTCTAAAGGCTGATGGTCGGTTTTGTGACGCGCATTGCGCAGCTTCAAATCGCCAAAGCGCGTGAACACCGTGCCATTGCGTGCGTTGCGCGTGGGCATGACGCAGTCAAACATGTCAACACCTTGCGCCACGCCTTCGACCAAATCTTCGGGGGTGCCCACACCCATCAGATAGCGTGGCTTTTCAGCGGGCAGACGGTGCGGTGTGTGCGCCATGATTTGCAGCATTTGTTCTTTGGGCTCGCCCACGCTCACACCGCCAATGGCATAACCTGGAAAATTCATTTTCACCAAGTGGTCTAGCGATTCTTGACGCAAGTTTTCAAACATACCGCCTTGCACAATGCCAAACAAAGCATTGGGATTTTCAAGCCGTGTAAATTCATTTTGACTGCGTGTGGCCCAACGCAAACTCATCTCCATCGACTTGCGTGCTTCTGCTTCCGTGGTGAGGTGGCCTTTGGTTTCATAAGGCGTGCACTCATCGAGTTGCATCACAATGTCTGAGTTCAAAATGGTTTGAATTTGCATGCTCACTTCGGGCGACATGAACAGCTTGTCGCCGTTCACGGGCGAAGAAAAATGCACGCCTTCTTCGGTGATTTTGCGCATGGCGCCCAAAGACCAAACTTGAAAGCCGCCGGAGTCTGTGAGGATGGGCTTCTTCCACTTTTCAAAGCCATGCAAGCCGCCAAAACTTTTCATGATGTCAAGACCTGGCCGCATCCACAAATGAAAGGTGTTGCCCAAAATAATTTGCGCGCCCATTTCTTCGAGGCTGCGCGGCATCACGCCTTTCACGGTGCCGTAGGTACCCACAGGCATGAAGATGGGTGTTTGAATCACGCCATGGTTCAGGGTCAACTGACCTCTTCGCGCGTGGCTGTGAGGGTCTGTTTTCAGGAGTTCAAATTGAAGCATGCTTCATTCTATGGTTTAGGTTTAAATAGAGTTCGAGCGTCTTAAGAGCATGGCATCGCCATAGCTGAAGAACCGATACTTTTGTGCAATGGCGTGGGCGTACAAAGCCATCACGTGCTCATAGCCTGCAAAGGCACTCACCAGCATCATCAATGTGCTTTTGGGTAAGTGGAAATTGGTGATCAGGCAGTCTACCCACTGAAATTCAAAGCCTGGTGTGATGAAGATTTGGGTGTCGCCTTGCGCTAATCCTGATTTTCCCCACGACTCTAAAGTTCTGACCGAAGTCGTGCCAACCGCCCATACTTTGCCGCCACGTGCTTTGCATGCCTGTAA
>Ga0214168_1000312_pt1 | contig 19742 bp, 13 predicted proteins | sample LakMenepilimnion_FD_153002 | JGI IMG/M metagenome (GOLD analysis project Ga0214168, IMG submission 153002) | Freshwater microbial communities from Lake Mendota, WI - Practice 29OCT2010 epilimnion v4 | ecosystem: Environmental > Aquatic > Freshwater > Lake > Epilimnion/Euphotic zone | place: Lake...
GTGGGCTTCTGGAAAAGTGTATCCGTATAAATTAACACAAGCATAGTGAACTATGAAATGGATTGAGAAAGTAGCAAGTTCGCTTGCATTTGCAGGACTATTTTTATTAGGTATTGTTTTTGTATTTGATGATAAACTTCAAATACCCGTATGGCTTCAAGTTGCGGGCAGAATGCATCCACTACTTTTACATTTACCGATTACGCTCTTACTGATTTCCATTCTTTCATATTTTATTCCGAGTAACACCTCAACCAACCATATCTTTAACTATGTTAGACTATTTGGCGCTTTAACAGCGATTTTCACGGCTATCATGGGTATTTTACTAGCTACCGAAGAAGGCACAGAAGGAGATACATTGCAGTGGCACAAATGGTCTGGAACAGCAGTCGCTGTGTTAGCTTGGATACTTTATAGTTATGCTAGTTTTATGCAATCCAATAAAAAATTAGCCATTTCAAGTGGGGTACTTCTGTTTTTTTTAACCATCACAACGGGTCATTTTGGTGCTACCCTAACACATGGCGAAGGATTTTTAACAGCGCCCCTTTATAAAAACGAACCAAGTACATTAACACTAGCAGAAGCGCGCATTTATCCAAATGTGGTAGCCACCATATTTAAAGAAAAATGTGGCACTTGCCATAACAACAGCAATAAAAAAGGTGGATTATCCCTGAGCGATTCGGTAGGCATTATGACGGGGGGGAAATCTGGAAAAGCAGTGGTAGCTGGCGACTTACTTAAAAGTTTAATCATCACAAGGGCGCATCTACCGCTCTCTGATAAAAAACATATGCCACCCATTGACAAGCCGCAATTAACAGCAGCAGAGCTTGCTATTTTAGAAGCTTGGATTCAAAAAGGAGCACCCTTTGATACAAAAATAACAAGTATTAATAGCGCGGATACCCTTCGCATATTAGCAGAAGAATACATTAAGCCGTATTTAGCCAAAGAAGAAAAATATGACTTTGATGCTGCGAGTGAATCAACCATAGATAAACTCAAATCAAATTACAGGGTGATCAAGCAGTTGGGCGAAAAGTCTCCGGCACTCGCTGTTTCTTTTTATGGTCAAACGCAATATAATGCAAGCAAACTCACAGAACTTGACCCAATCAAAGAACAAATTGTTCATTTGTATGCTGCAAAAATGCCTGTATCTGATGCAGACGTTACATGGATTAGTAAACTGCCCAATCTCAAAAGATTAAACATTAACTATTCAAATGTTACAGATAAAAGCATGGCCGAAATTGCTGCGATGAAAAAAATCAATTCCGTTTCTGTTGCAGGAACAGCCATTACCATGCAAGGGTTAAAAACACTGCTTGGCAATAAAAATATTACAGAGATTTTTGTTTGGGATACCAAAATAAAACCTTCCGAAATTAAGGCTATTAGCAAGCAGTATACACAAATAAAAATAGACTACGGTTTTGATGGGGCAGACACACTCATCATTACCCTTAATGATCCCGTTATCTCATTGCCAAGTGGTTATTTTAAAGAAAATCAACCCATAGAAATTAAGCATGTGATCATAGGCGTTACTATCAGGTACACACTAGATGGCACAGATCCGGATAGCAGTACAAGTTTAGTATATACAAAACCAATTGTGCTTAATAATACCACAACCCTAAGCGTTCGTGCATTTAAGGCCGGTTGGAAAGGAAGTGCTACGGTAAGAAATTTTTATATGAAAGCTGGCCTACCAATAGCAGGATACAAATTAACTACACCGCCTGATGCAAAATACAATATGAACGCGGCTACAGTTTTAACGGATTTAGATCTAGCAGACTATACTGATTTTTCAAGTAGGTGGCTTGGCTATCAAAACAATGAAGCCACAGTATTGCTTGATATGGGCAGCAGTATACCAACCAGCAGGATAATGGTGAATATTCTTCGTTCTACTACCTCTTATATATTACCACCTGTATCTCTTTTGGCCTGGGGAAGCAACGATAATAAAACCTGGAAGCCAATAGCAAATATCAAACCTGAAATGCCTACTATGAATGATGCGCCATTTGCTCAAATGCTTGAGTTAAAATATCCTACTGCATCATTTAGATATTTGAAAATAACTGGTCAGCCAATTAAGAAATTACCAAGTTGGCATCAAGGAAAAGGTACACCAGGCTGGTTTTTCATGAGTGAAATAACGGTGAACTAAACAGCCAAGTGTTTACAATGTTAAGAGTAAAATAGTAGTACAAGATATCATCAGAGATAAATACCTTAGATCCATTAAAGAATCAATTATGCTTAAAAAATTAATGAGCAGCATCCTATTCGTACAACTTTGTTTTGTAGTAGGTGCCCAAATTACCAAAGCACCACTTGTTAAGGAAGGCGATGGTCCGTACACACAACTTATAATAAGAGGTGTAACACTTATTAATGGCACCGGTGCACCCCCATTTGGTCCTGTCGATATTGTGATTGAAAAAAATAGAATTGTAAAAATTCAAAATGTTGGTAGCCCAAGCCTACCCATCAATGCTGCGCGCCGACCTGCCTTAAAAGAAGGCGGTAAAGAAATTAATTGCGAAGGCATGTATGCGATGCCTGGATTTATTGATATGCATGGTCATATTGGTGGAAAAGAGCAAGGCACACCCGCAGAATATGTTTTTAAATTATGGATGGCACATGGCATCACCACCATTAGAGACCCGTCTGCCGGTAATGGTCTTTCATGGGTACTAGATCATAAAACAAAATCTTTGGAAAATACCATTACGGCTCCTCGCATATTTGCCTACACTGTTTTTGGCCAAGGAAGTAAAACGCCTATTACGAATGCCGAAGAAGCAAGAACCTGGGTAAGAGAAAATGCAAAAAATGGCGCCGACGGTATAAAATTTTTTGGCGCACCCCCAGAAGTAATGGACGCTGCAATCAGAGAAAATAAAGCACTCGGGCTTCGTTCTGCATGCCATCACGCACAAGTAGATGTAGCAAGATGGAACGTCGTTAACTCTGCTAAGGCGGGCATGACAAGTATGGAACACTGGTATGGTTTACCAGAAGCTTTATTTGAAGATAAAACGGTGCAGAATTTTCCAGCAGATTACAATTACAACAACGAAGAGCACCGTTTTGAAGAGGCTGGTAAATTATGGAAGCAAGCGGCTGCTCCGTATACACCACACTGGAATAAAGTAATGACTGATTTATTAGCCGTAGATTTTACGCTCGATCCAACTTTTAATATTTATGACGCCAATAGAGATTTACACCGCGCGCGTAGAGCGGAGTGGCACGAAAACTATACGCTTCCATCACTTTGGAAATTTTATGAACCTTCTTTCCAATCACACGGTTCATATTGGGTGAACTGGGGTACAGAACAGGAAGTAGAATGGAAAAACAATTACAGACTCTGGATGACTTTTGTAAATGAATACAAAAACAGAGGTGGTCGTGTAACAGCAGGATCTGATAATGGTTTTATTTATGAAACCTATGGCTTTGGATATATTAGAGAATTAGAATTACTCCGTGAAGCTGGATTTCATCCACTAGAAGTAATCAGATCAGCTACCTTATATGGTGCACAAGCACTTGGTCAAGAAAAGGATTTAGGTAGTGTAGAAGTAGGTAAATTAGCAGACATCGTTATTGTAAATGCGAACCCCCTTAAAAATTTACAAGTACTTTATGGAACAGGTGCTGTGCATTTAACACCTGACAATAAAATTACAAGAATTGGAGGCGTGCAATACACCGTCAAAGACGGTATTGTATATGACGCTAAAAAATTACTACGTGATGTAAAAAATATGGTGGACGTAGAAAAGAAAAAAACAAACTGGCAGCTAAAACAACCAGGCGTAGAATAATATATACCAACGCAGCTATTGGAAGCTTGCTGAATTATTCGGCATAAATACTTTCAATAGCTGCTTTATAATTTTCCATCACTACTTTTCGTTTCAGGCTTAATTTAGGCGTCATTTCACCAGACTCTACCGTCCACTCTTTATCTAGTAAAGCAAACTTTTTTACCTGCTCTACGTGGTTAAATAAAGTATTATACTCGGCTATAATACTGGTAAAAAGTTCAATTACTTTTGGATGCGCTACCGCTTCGGCGTTTGTTGTATACGTCATACCCTGCTCTTCCATCCAAGTTTTTAGCGTTGCAAAAGAAGGTACAATAAGCGCTCCTACAAATTTACGATCGGCACCTACCACCATAAACTGCTCAATAAACTGACTTTCTTTACATTTGTTTTCGATAGGCTGCGGGGCTACATATTTACCACCACTTGTTTTAAAGAGTTCTTTTTTACGGTCTGTAATTTTTAAGAAAATATCATTTTCAAAAACACCAATATCCCCAGTATGCAGCCATCCATCAATAACAGCTTCTGCAGTTAAATCCGGGCGTTTATAATAACCGACCATCACACTTTCACCCGCAACACATATTTCACCGTCCGCTTCTATTTTAACTTGTATGCCATTAATAACAGGACCTACGGTCCCAAATTTAGTGCCGCCTTTTGTTTTTCTGTTCACACTGATTACCGGACTGTTTTCGGTAGGACCATATCCTTCAAACACAGGAATATTGGCTGCATTAAATATGCGGAGTAGTTTTACCTGACAAGCAGCGCCACCGGTAACAATAAATGAAACATTACCGCCTAGTGCTTCACGCCACTTAGAAAAAATGAGTTTATTGGCAATGGCCAATTGCAAGTTGTACCAGAAACCACCACTTTGGATATTATCATATTTTTCGCCAAGTGCTACTGCCCAAAAAAATAATTTTTTCTTGATGCCAGTTTGCTCGGCACCCTTGGCCATGATTTTTTCAAACACTTTTTCAAGCAGGCGCGGAACGGTCGTAAATCCATCTGGCTTAATTTCTTTTAAATTATCACCAATGGTTTCAAGGCTTTCGGCGTAATAAATAGAAATGCCACTGTACAAATAAATGTACGTAACCATTTTTTCAAAAATATGATTGAGGGGTAAAAAGCTAAGTACTTTAGAATCTGGCGCATCTTCAAAAGGAAAACTCTCTTTTGAATACATCACATTGCTGTAAATATTTTGATGGCTAAGCATCACTCCTTTTGGCACCCCAGTAGTTCCAGAGGTATAGATGATAGTTGCTAACTGTGTAACTGGAATTGACTTTTTAATTTGTGCCACTGCATCTAGGAGTGCCGGTGTTGCTTTTGCAGTTAAATCGGTCCAATGTGTAGCTCCTTCAATGGTATCAAATGTAAAAATACCTTTAATAGAAGGCACTTTTGAAGCAACTGATTTTACTTTTTCATACAACTCCAAATTACTTACAAAAACATACCCAACCGCAGCATCATTTAAAATAAATTCTACTTCGATAGGGTTTGTAGTGGGATACAATGGTACCAAAATAGTACCAATTTGTTGGCAGGCAAGGTCTGTAAAAACCCACTCTGGCCGGTTGCCACTCATGATGGCTATTTTATCACTCCCTTCTGGTGTAAAATCTTTACCAGAAATACCAAGTGATAATAAGCCCGCACTTAATTTGTTTACAGTATCTGCAACATCAGCAGTGCTATATGGTGTCCAAACACCTTTTTCTTTGGCAGCCAACATATCCTTTTTAGGAAAATGAGCTAGCTGATGATCGAGGCAATCAAATAGTCGTTTCATTTGCATGGCATAAGTTTATACTACTCGTAAATAAGATGGGTTAATAAACCATCGCGTAATTTTGGCTCAAACCAAGTACTTTTAGGAGGCATGACATTTCCAGTATCCGCAATTGCAAATAGTTGATCAATGGTTACAGCATACAAACTAAATGCTGCTGCAAATTGACCAATATCGACCCTGTCCGCTAAAACCTGCAGTCCTCGAATACCGCCCACAAAATCTACACGCGCATCGGTTCTTGGATCCGAGATACTAAGTATTGCAGCCAAAATATTATTTTGTAAAATCGTTACATCTAAAATGCCAATTGGATCTTCGGTATACGTGCCAGGCAGTGCAGTGAGCTTATACCAGCTCCCATTAAAATACATACCTATTTCATGAAGTGCTGCTGGCTTATATGGCTCTTTTGCTAACTGCTCAACATCAAATTTTTCGGAAACCGCTTCAATAAAAGCAGCAGGTGTTAATCCATTTAAATCCTTAACCACACGGTTATAATCCATGATGTACAACTGATTGGACGGAAATAAAGTAGTTAAAAAATAATCGGCATTTTTACTAGCATTAGCACCTAGAGCAGCACGTACTTTCGCAGCAGAAGCAGCCCTGTGATGCCCATCGGCAATATAGGTACAAGGAATTTCCTTTTCAAATATCGAAGTAATATTTTGAATGGTGTACGCATCATTGACCACCCAAATAGTATGACGAATTTCATCATCGGCAACGAAATCGTAAACGGCTGTTTTTGTTGTTTTCCAATTTTCGATGAGTAGATCTATAGTAGGGTTATTGCGATAAGCTAAAAATACATTACCTGTTTGAGCTCCCGATGTTTTGATATGATTGATACGATCTAGTTCTTTTTCAGGTCTTGTAAATTCATGCTTTTTAATAATATCATTTTCATAATCATCCACACTACTTACACAAACTAGTCCAGTTTGAGACCTGCCATGCATAATTAATTGATAGATATAGTAGCAATCTTTAGATTCCCTAAAAAGTACATCGCGTTTTATAAAAGCGGTTAAGTTTTCTTTTGCTTGTTCATATACCTGAGCATCATGAATATCTACGGATTCAGCTAAATCAATTTCACTTTTAGTGACGTGTAAAAAAGAGGCTGGATTTCCTGCTGCTTCTTTTTTTGCTTCGCTGCTATTTAATACATCGTAAGGTCTACTAGCCACTTGTTTTGCTAGTTGAGGCTGCGGTCGCAAAGCCTTAAAAGGTTGAATCATTGACATGCCTCAAATATCGGCAATTCTCGTGAATTAAGGCTTGAATTTATAGGAAATTGTAGTGCCCCCATATTCATCTTTTCCATTGAGTTCCATGTAAATTACGTTGGGTACCCAAAATGTACCGCCTTCAATTTTTACAAATAATTTTTGCAAAAGATACTCTTTGTTATTTAGGATAAAATAAACTTTGTACTGATTGTCTTTGAGAGAACGCTTTAAATAAAAGACTTGTTTTTTATAGGAAACAAAATGAAGCTTATATATGCCGCTTGTCATTAACTCATGCTTAATTCCGTAAGCAAAGGTTTGTTGAATATAACTTAATTCTTTTTTTTCTCCGCCCTCGTCATATCGGATCCAATACACATGTACTGGGTTGTCTTTAACGACTTGCCCTTTTGCATCAATGTTTAAATCACAAATAATGGTGTTGCTATTGGTGGATCTTTGTAAATAAAAGAGTTGTTTGGGACCTGTTTTAGGCACCGGAAAAGAATCCAGAACAGCAGCTGCACTGGTATTTGAGCTATGTAAGACCATAGCTGCAACTATAAGCATTATATATATGTTACACCTGTATGTCTTCATTAAAAATCAAATCTAAATCTTGTACGAATCCCTAGTTTGGTAATATAAGGATTGTTGGTATAGGTAAACCTTTTAACAAGGTCAACGCGCAAAAACTTGAATATATTTCCAATGCCTACGCTGCCTTCAAAATACGGCCCCTGATTCAGACTAAAACTTGTAACAGCCCCGTTTAAATTTTGAAATGCAATTAAGTCAGGATTTTTTGAAGGATCATTTTCATCCCGTAAACTACCGTAAATAACCCTTGCTGCTAATTGCTCACGCAGTTTAAGTTTTTTGAATAAGGGAATACGGTTAAAAATCAAACCGTTAAAATAATGTTCGATAAATATAGAAGCATATCGATCACTCACAAACTCTTGGAAATTCATAAGGTTATATGAATTTAGTTGGTAGGCGTATGTTTGATTCGCGCGCGGAATACTTAATAACGGATAAGGAATTTTTCCAAACATAGTGCCGGCTTCAAAGTTGATATCCGTAAATCCAAGTTGAGATAAATAAAAACGTTTATCAAAAGTGAAACTAATTTTTTGGTAATTGTAATTGCTACCCATCACCCCTTTTATCCCAGCAGTATAATTGAGCGAAAGAATAGGGTATTTATTGACCATTGCAATGCGGTACACTTTTCCTTGAAAAAACTGCTCATGAGGCGCCCATCTAATTTGTCCCGTAATTTCTGAGGTATTAACCTCGGGAACCACAACCGTTTGACCATTTTTTATCGTTTGGTACACAAGTCCACCCGCTGCTTCATGTCTCCAATTTCTAAATCCAATGGTATAAGATAACCTACTAGGTAATTCATGAACATAGTCAAACCTTAAATACTTATTATAAGTCCACTTGTCATTGAGTCCTCTTTTTAGAGATAGTAAAATATTATCCTCCGATACAAACTCTAAATCTTGTCCAGGTATTTTAGTTTCTTTTTGATAACTGGCGCGCACAAAATGCATTGGAAACGCATAGATTGATTGATTGTTGAGGGAGTATGTTACGCCACCATAGTACTTCCATCTTTCATCCTTAAAACCATAAGCACCATATCCTTCAAAATAAATTCGCTTGCTTAATTTGGGCGTAGTACGTCCACCCAATCTAAGTCTAAATCCTTCCACGGGATTAAAACTATAAAAAGTAGCAGCAGGGCCCATATCGACAGGGCCAATGGCTGTATACCCAGCTACCAAAAGTGTTACTACCGCCATGGTTCTTCTAAATGATGGCATTTTTTCGAGGCTATCAATATTCCTATAAACCTTAGCTTCTGCTTTTGTTAATGTGTCATGCCTGCTAGCATTCCAAAATGATTCATTATAAGACGCCGCATCCCCTTTAACAACGAGTGAAGGGCCTGTGTAGATTGAGTCCGGCAATGCTTTATTAATCGTATAATTTTTATAAGAAACGGTTCGACCACCAAACACACCCCCTTTGCTATTTTTTGTTAAGGCGGCTTCTGTAAATGCAGTGCTCTTAATTAAGTGATATCTGCTATCATTACCTTGTTCAAAATCTAAATCAATATTTAATTCCCTTACAAAATTTACGTTGGCATTTTTACTAATGAACATGGTCATTTTTTGCACCCCATAATTACCATCAAGTGTAATATACATAGTACCTCTAAACAACAAATCGTTGGTATTACGCGGCGTAAAATAAAGCTTGACTAATTTTAATCCATTGGCATCGGTTATGGTATCCCTAATATAATACATGTAAAATGTAGGCGCTACATCTGCAATGGGACTTAAAAATTCGTGGGTAAACAAAGGGATATTATTTTCATAAATATTAATATCCATTACTAGCCTATTTAAATAGGTGCTTACACCATCGTTGTCTACGTAGTCTCCAAAGTTTACCCGCTTTTGCGCAAGTACAATGTCTTTTGTTTTTTCTGGTGATTTTCTAAAATAATGTGTAGATAAACGCTCCTCTAAATAAATGGGGACGAGTGTTTTGCCAGCTATTTTTTGCGTGTCCTTATTGTCTAGTAAAAACTGATATTTTTTAAGTAGTTTATTATTGGTAATTTTTTCTGGAATTTTACTTAGTGATAATTCTACCTTATCATATTCGTCGTACTGGATATAATCATAACTGTCAGGCTTATTTAGTGGCTTATTCGCAATCACTCTTTTAATAAGATCAACTGCTGGATTGTTTTTATTTTTATAAGGCGCGCGCTTGTTAGTGGAAACGGTTACATTATTGGAAAGCAAGGGATCTACTTCCATAATAATATCAATCACTTGTGATTTACCTACTAGGATATTTTTTGTAACTGTTTTATAGCCAACATAGGAAATTTTAATGCTATTGATTTGGTTGGTGCCTGCCAATTTATATTTTCCTGTACTATCTGTTACCGTTCCACGTCCACCTCTAAATACCACAGTTGCATATGGTATGGGAGCACCACTATTTAAATCTGTTACGATACCTGTAACAACAGTTTGTTGCGCAAAAGCAACAGAATATAAAAAGAGTAAGCTGCTTAATAGAAAAAAATACTTGATACTTTTTTTAACCATGTTTAGACGCAAAATGTTTCATAAGGTCACAAAATATTTGAACACTAGATAGTGGCATGGCATTGTACATACTTACACGTACACCCCCTACGGTCCTATATCCTTTAACCCCAACCATACCTTCTGCTTTACAAAGACTTAAAAAAGGGTCTTCTAAACTTTGATCTTTTAAAAAGAAAACGGCGTTCATCAAACTTCTATCTTCTTTGGCGACACGTGCTTCAAAAACTGGAAGTGAATCAATGGTTTGGTATAACAAATTTGATTTTGCAGTATTGCGGAGTTGCATTTCAGGTAGGCCACCTTCCTCAATAATCCAACGGAGCGTTAATAAGCTTACATAGATGGCAAAAACGGGTGGCGTGTTCATAAGTGAACCTGCTGCAATATGTTTTTGATAATCCATGATAGTAGGAATTTTTCTGGATATTTTTCCGAGGATTTCTTTTTTTACTACTACCATGTTTACACCAGCAGCTCCCATATTTTTTTGTGCACCTGCATATATCAGTGAAAACTGATTAAAGTTTCGAGGTGCATAAAAAATATCACTACTCATGTCTGCAACGAGCGGTGTGCTTGTGTTTGGGAGCGTATGCCACTGTGTTCCTTCTACAGTATTGTTGGTGGTAAAATGCAAATATTTAGATGCGGTATCAACCACAAAATTTTTATCGATGCGTGTATGATTGTTGCTCGTACTATCTGTTACGACTTGTACATTTCCAAAATTCGCTGCTTCTTTGATGGCCTTATTACCCCAAATTCCATTGTCACAATAGGAAGCTGTTTCATGAGTGTCGAGTAAATTCATAGGTACTTGCATAAACTGCGTAGTAGCCCCTCCATGTAAAAACAACACTTCATACGCATCCCCAATTTGCATCAGAGATTTCACAGATTGAACGGCTTCCTGCATCACCTCTTGAAACATTGAAGTACGGTGTCCAATTTCTAAAATAGATAAACCAGAACCCTCAAAATCCATGATGGCTTCCGCTGCTTTTTGCATTACAACCGGCGGTAAAATCGAAGGCCCAGAATTAAAATTATGCAGTTTCATTTTCTTTGAGGTCTGTGATAACGTTATCGTCATGAACATCTGTTACGCCACCCGAAACAGTATATTTCATGGCATCGGCCGCAGATACATTATCCAATACTTTAATATTTGTTTTTGGAACGATATACGTAATCCCTGAAATAGCATAAGAGTGAGGAACGTAAACCGTAACATGATCCGGCAACCCAAATTCTCCATTGGAGGGTTGTGTAATAAAACCAATTCTCCAAACGCCAGATGCATCCACATTAACAAGTACAGGCTTGTCAAATTTCCTTTTATTGCCTGCAAATGCTTCTAAAAAATCTTTAACAGAAGAATAAATGAATTTAATACCCGGGGTATTTTCAAGTATGGTATCAAAAACGGAAACCAACCTGCCTACCACAAATAAAGACGAAAGCCAACCCACTAGGAGTACCAATAAAACCACCACCACAAAACCTAAACCTGGAATTTTACGTAGGGAACCGTCCAAGTTTTTATCTAAAGCACTGGGAAACAATGTGTTAATAAGATTAGGCAAAAAACCATCCACCCATTGAAATAACCCAAGCACCACCCATAAGGTTACCGCTATGGGGGCTAAAACAATTAGGCCCTGAAAGAAAAATTGGAGCAAGCGCTTGAAAGTCACCTGGGCTCTAAGCTGCTTATACCTAGTATTCATGGTTGAAATTTGGGTGCAAGTTAATGGATAGTTTGCGCAAACTACCGTTCAACAAAATTACGGTTAATTTTTTAATGGAAACTTTGATTACATAAAAAGTTTCCATAGTTTTGCGCCCTCAATTAGAAAATGGAAACGCAAATAAGAATCTTAACTAAATCACATGAGCTTTTTATGCTATATGGCATTAGAAGCGTTAGTATGGATGAAATTGCCAACCACTTGGGTATGAGCAAGAAAACCATCTATCAATACTTTAAAGATAAAGATGCGCTCGTAGAAGGTGTAATCAATATAGAAATAGAAATGCACCAAGATGAATTTAGCAAGTACGCGGCGATCAGCGACAATGCAATTCACGAAATCTTTTTAACCCTCGATACAGTAGAGGAAATGCTCAAACATATGAACCCTTCAGTAATGTTTGACTTACAAAAATACCATAGTACTGCTTTTGAAAAATTTAGAACACACAAGAATATCTTCTTTTACGAGATTATAAAAGCAAATATCGAAAGAGGTAAACAGGAAGGATTATTTAGGGCTGACATAGATATTGATGTGCTCACCAGATACAGGCTTGCCAACATGTTTTTGATGTTTGACTTTGAACATTTCCCATCCAACAAATTCACACCTATTCAAATTATTAGTGAAACAACCGATAATTTTTTACACGGCATGTCTACACAAGCTGGATTAAAAGCAATTGAAGTATACAAGCAAGAAAGAAAAAATAAATGAAAATGAACACGAAAAGGATGTTGGCAGCCAGTTTTATTCTAACGCTCCTAGCGTTTACAAATAAAATTACTGCACAAACTAAAAATGAGTTTAGCATAACACAGTGTGTCGATTATGCATACAAAAACAACCAACAAGTAAAAAATGCATTGTTGGCGATTAAAAGTCAAGAAGCCATTAACAAAGAAGTAACGGCTTCTGCATTACCTAGTGTAAGCGCAACACTGGGTGGTATTAATTATTTGCAACTTCCCGTTTCTCTACTACCAGGTGAAATTTTTGGAGGCACGGCTGGAACCTTCATACCCGTAAGGTTTGGTACCAATTACAATGTCAATGGAAGTTTACAAATGCAGCAACTGCTTTTTGATGGTCAAGTATTTGTAGCGCTCCAAGCGCGCAGAACAACCATTGCTCTTCAACAAAAAACAGCTGAGGTGACTGAGGAAATGATTAAAACCAACATTCATAAAATTTATTACCAACTTGTTGTTAGTAAAACACAAATTGGATTACTAGATGCTAATATCGAAAGACTTCAAAAACTTGAGCACGACTCTAAAGAGTTATACAAAAACGGATTTGTAGAGAAATTAGACCTCGATAAAATTGCGGTACAAATTGCCAATTTACAAACCGAAAAATTGAAGGCATCTAACGCAATAGAACTGGGATATATTGGTCTTAAAACTTTAATGGGCATGCCTGTACAAGATACCCTTGTATTAACAGACAAAATTTCTGAAGATCAAATCACCTCAGATATCGCTATCAACCAAGAGTATCAATATAACGACCGTAAAGAATTTCAAGCAGTTAGTTTAGGTAAAAAATTAAACGAATACAATATCAAAAGGTATCAACTAAGTTATTTACCAACAATTGCAATGTCTGGGGCTTACACGAAAAATGCGCAAAGAAATCAGTTTGACTTTTTCAAAGGAGGCGATTGGTTTACCACCAGCTTTATTGGACTCAATATTAGCGCGCCCATTTTTGATGGTTTTGCCAGAAAAGCAAGGATTTCAAAAGCGAAGATTGATTTACAACAAACCGAAAACCAATTACAAAACTTACGACTCACCATTGACGCAGAAGTAACCCAGGCTAAAATGAATTTTGCCACGGCTATTAGCACCCTTAACAATCAAAAAAAGAATATGCAATTAGCAGAGTCAGTATATGCACAAACTAAAAAGAAATATGAAATAGGAACTGGCTCTAATATGGAAATTACAGGTGCGCAAACAGATTTGGTAACAGCACAAACCAATTTTATTGGTGCGATGTACAATGCCATCATTGCGCGTGTTGATTATTTAAAAGCAACAGGAAAATTATAATTTAAAAAAATAAGTAAATAGATATACCATGCAAGCAATCATTAAAATCTCACTTGTAAGCGTTTTAGCAGCTTTTATAGCATGTAACGGAAGCGAAAAAAGTGGAAGTATAAACGACAAAAAAAACAAATTAGCTGCGCTTAAACAAGAGGTAAGTGCCCTTGAAACAGAAATCGCGACACTCGATACAGCAGCTGCCAATCAAGCAACAGGTAAGCTTGTTGTAACAGCGGTGCTTGCGGCGCAAACATTCAATCACTACATTGATTTGCAAGGTAAAATTGAATCTGAAAGCGTATCGTATGTAACTGCGCGCAGTGGTGGTGGACAAGTAAAAGGGTTGTTTGTAAAAAGAGGCGATGTTGTGCCTAAGGGGAAACTACTTTTAAAATTAGATGACGCCATTCAACGTCAAGCTTTAATTGCAGCAGAACAAGGGTTAGAAGCATTAAAGACACAATTATCTTTTGCGAAAACACTTTATCAAAAACAAAAGAATTTGTGGGAGCAAAATATAGGCACAGAAGTACAACTCATTTCAGCCAAAAACAATGTTGAATTACTAGAAAATCAACTCAAAACAGCGCAAGAGCAAGTAAAAATTAGTCGTGAGCAAGTGCAATTTACTTCGGTATATAGCGACGTAGAAGGCGTGGTAGAAGAGGTGAATGTTCGAGTGGGTGAAATTTTTGCTGGTGCAGGTCAAATTAAAATAGTAAACACCAACAAATTAAAATTGACCGCCGAAGTACCTGAAAACTACAGTCAACGTGTTAAAACAGGAACCAAGCTTACCATTCATCTTCCTGATTTACAAAAGAATATCCAAGCGCCTATTTCGGTGGTTGGAAAAATTATCAATCCGAATAGCAGAAGCTTTTTTATTGAAGCAAAAGTGGCTGCCGATAAAGATTTGAGACCCAATCAAATTGCACTTGTACAAATTTTAGATTACAGCATTTCAAATGCCATTGCAATACCAGTGAACACCTTACAAAATGACGAAACTGGCAAATACGTAATGGTAGCCGTAGCTGAGAAAGGTAAATTAATTGCACGCAAACGCATGGTAACAGTAGGAGAATTTTACAAAGATCAATTAGAAATCAAAACGGGTTTACAAGCAGGTGACCAAATTGTAACAGAAGGATTTCAGAGCTTATACGATGGTCAATTGATTGTTCTTGCTAGTAAATAATTAGAATACGAATAAAAATATTGTATGCAATTCACAGAAAATATAAAAGCCAAATTCAAAGAGTTTGGCCCTACCACTTGGAGTATCAAAAATAAAACATCCATTTATTTGGTGATTTTATTTGTGAGCCTTGCTGGTATTTATCAGTTTGTTACCCTTCCAAAAGAGCAGTTCCCAGATATCGTAATTCCTACTATTTATGTACAAACTGTATATGTAGGTAATTCACCAAAAGATATTGAGAATCTTGTAACAAGGCCCATCGAAAAGCAAATCAAAAGTATTACTGGTGCGAAAATTAAAAAATTCACTAGTAACTCACAGCAAGACTTTTCTGCTATCATGGTAGAATTTGATACCGAGATTAAAACCGAAGTTGCCCTACAAAAAGTCAAAGATGCAACAGATAAAGCCAAGCAAGATCTTCCCAAAGACTTAACCATAGAACCAACGGTGTTAGAGGTAAGCTTTAGTGAACAACCCATCATGTCTGTGAACGTAAGTGGCGATTTTGATTTACCCCGTCTTAAAAAATATGCTGACGACCTAAAAGATAGACTTGAAAATTTACCTCAAATTAACAGGGTAGATATTGTGGGTGCGCCAGAAAGAGAATTTCAAATCAATCTAGACAATTACCGTGCACAAAGTGCTGGTGTTACTTTTGATGATATTACTTATGCCATCCAAAGAGAAAATATGGATATCTCTGGTGGTTTACTAGAAGTTGGTAATATGAAAAGAACCCTTCAACTTAAGGGACAACTTAAAACAGCGAGTGACATTGCAAATATTATTGTAAGAAACACAAGCGGTGCCCCTATTTACCTTAAAGACATTGCTACCATTGCCGATACCACCAAAGAGCGCGAGAGCTATGCGCGACTTGATGGCAAAAACGTTGTAACGCTTAACATCATAAAAAGAAGTGGCGAAAATTTAATTGAAACATCGGATGGTGTAAAAAAGATTGTTCAGGAAGGAAAAGGAAAAATTTATCCAAACAATTTGAAAGCCGTGATTTCGGGCGATCAAAGTATTGCAACAAGAAGTTCATTTAATGAACTCGTAAACTCTATCATCATTGGATTTATTTTAGTTTTAATTGTTCTCATGTTTTTCATGGGTGTAGTAAACGCATTTTTTGTGGCGCTCTCGGTACCACTTAGTATGTTTGTTGCGTTTGTGTTTTTACCAGGTGCCGATTTAATTGTTGGCACACATGTAACCCTCAATTTTATTGTACTATTTGCCCTATTATTTGGACTTGGAATTATTGTGGACGACGCCATAGTAGTGATAGAAAACACCCACCGTATTTTTGTAGAAGGAAAAGGAAAGTTAAATGTTAACAATGCTGCAAGAATGGCAGCTGGCGAGGTTTTCATCCCTGTACTAGCGGGAACCATTACAACGCTTGCGCCATTTTTCCCTCTCCTCTTTTGGCCAGGAATCATTGGTAAGTTTATGGTGTACCTACCCACCATGCTCATATTTACGCTTACAGCATCACTTGTGGTTGCATTTATCATGAACCCTGTTTTTGCGGTTGATTTTATGAATCACCCAGAAACAGATAGCAAGGAGCCAAAATCTGCCATCTTTAAAAAGAAAGGATTTTGGATTGCTATTGGACTAGGTATTTTATTAGATATAGCTGGCGCTCCATTTTTTGGAAACTTGTTAATTACATTCATGCTACTTGTTGTATTAAACAGGTATTTCATTACGGATGCCATTCACAATTTCCAAACCAAAGCCCTTCCTTGGATCATGAATCATTATGAGTCATTGTTACAGTGGGCTTTAAAAGGTTGGAGACCTGTTCAATTACTTATTGGCGTGATTGCACTATTTTTTGTTTCCTTGTTTGTATTTGTAGCATCAATTATTGGAGGCAGAATACCGGTAACGTTTTTCCCCAAAGGAGATCCTAACCAATTATTTGTATACCTCAAATTACCAGTAGGATCTGACGTGCGTTACACCGATTCTATTACGCGTGTATTAGAAGGAAGGGTTAATAAAGTTTTAGGTACCGAAAATGGCAAAACCAATCCAATTGTAGAAAGTGTTATTAGTAACGTAGCTGTTAATGCCGCCGACCCTACCAGCGGTGACCGCACTACAAGAAGTGAACTTGGTCGTATACAGGTATCGTTTGTAGAATATGAAAAAAGACATGGAAAAAGTACGGCTCCTTACCTAGAGCAAGTAAGGCAAGCGGTTCAGGGTATTCCTGGAACAGAAATAAGTGTAAACCAAGAAAGTGGTGGGCCACCAACCGATCCTCCCATCAATATTGAAATTGCCAGTGAAGATTTTGATGCCATGATTAAAACAGCTTCTTCACTCAAAAACTATTTAGATTCGATTCGCGTTCCTGGTGTAGAAGAGCTTAAAATGGATGTGGATTTAAAAAATCCCGAAATCACATTAAGTATCGATAGAGAGCGTGCCTTAATTGAAGGCGTTTCTACGGCACAAATTGGTATGCAAATTAGAACGGCTCTTTTTGGTAAAGAAATATCTAAAATCAAAGAGGGTAAAGAAGAGTATAAAATTCAGTTACGCAACAACGCCATCCAGCGCAAGAACCTAACAGATTTATTAAACATGCGTTTATCTTTTCGAGATATGGCTTCCGGCGGTGCTGTAAAAAATATTCCTATCAGTGCACTTGTGAAAGTGGATCCTACTAGCACACTTGGAAGTGTAAAAAGAAAAAATCAAAAGCGTTTAATTACACTCCGCTCTAATGTGTTAACCACCGAAGGCTATAATGCAACGGGTGTTAACCAAGTGATTGGAAAACACATTGAAAACTTCAAAGGTGTAACAGACGCTGTTACCATTAAGCAAACCGGAGAAGGGGAGCAACAAGCTGAAACCGTTGCCTTTTTAGGAAAAGCACTATTAATTGCGCTCATGCTTATTTTATTTACCCTTGTTTTACAATTTAATTCGGTAAGTAAATCGGTAATCATTTTAAGTGAAATCTTATTTAGTGTGATTGGTGTGTTTTTAGGTTTTGCAATAACTGGCATGGAAGTTTCAGGCCTCATGACAGGACTCGGTATTGTGGGTCTTGCAGGTATTGTGGTTAAAAACGGAATTCTAGTAATCGAGTTTGCCGACGAATTAAGAAGCAGGGGTATGAAAACCAGAGATGCGATTATTCAGGCTGGTAAAACCAGAATTATTCCAGTATTACTTACTGCAGTAGCTGCGATACTTGGTTTTATTCCAATTGCTATTGGTTTTAACATCAACTTTATTACTTTATTTTCGGAATTAAATCCGCATATATTTTTAGGGGGTGATAGCGTTGCGTTTTGGAAGCCACTTAGCTGGACTATTATATTTGGACTAGCGTTTGCGTTTTTCATGACACTTATTATTGTACCAAGTATGTATTTAATTGCAGAGCGCCTTCGCAGACCGATGCGTAAAATGTTTGGCGGTACTTGGATTAGCTTTTTAGGGATACCGCCATTTACATTTATCTTCTTATTTTTAATGGTGGTTGCTATGATTAAGCAAAAAATAAAAGTGAAAGCAAGAAAAAATAAATTACAAAACGCTAACGAAACATTTGTAGGTAGCTGGTTTTAAACTAAAATGTTATGATACAGAATCACGAAATCGATTACAAAATCTATGGAGAAGAAATGCAGTATGTGGAGGTAGAATTAGACCCAAACGAATCTGCAATTGCTGAACCTGGTGCTTTTATGATGATGGAGGATGGTATCCAAATGGAAACACTATTTGGTGACGGTAGCGGCGCGCAATCAGGGTTTTTAGGCAAACTAATGAATGCTGGAAAACGCTTATTGGTAGGTGAAAACCTTTTCATGACCGCGTTTACCAATACTTCGGGTGGCATTAAAACCGTAAGTTTTGCATCACCCTATCCAGGTAAAATTATTCCGCTTGATTTATCGAGATACCAAAACAAAATTATTTGTCAGAAAGACGCATTTTTATGCGCTGCAAAAGGCGTTAGTGTGGGTATCGAATTTCAGCGCAAATTAGGCACTGGCTTATTTGGCGGTGAAGGGTTTATTATGCAAAAATTAGAAGGTGATGGCATGGCATTTTTACATGCATGCGGTCATGTGGTTCAAAAGCAACTACAAGCTGGCGATTTATTAAAAATTGACACCGGCTGTATTGTAGGTTTTACGTCTGGCGTTCAATATGATATTGAATTTATAGGGGGTATTAAAAACAGCATTTTTGGGGGCGAAGGTTTGTTTTTTGCAACCCTCAGAGGACCAGGTACTGTTTGGATTCAAACCCTACCTATTAGCCGTTTAGCTGGCCGCATTTTACAATACGCTACCACATCTCGCAGAGAAGAAGGTAGTGTACTTGGTGGCATTGGAAATATATTAGATGGCGATGGCTGGAGATAAATCCAACATACCATCTCTTAAAACATTTTTTGATAGCAAGGTTGCGGTATACAATCAGGTAAGTTTTATTAAAGACGATCCTATTTGTATACCGCATTTGTTTTCAACAAAACAAGACATTGAAATTGCCGGTTTTTTTGCAAGCATATTTGCATGGGGCAATAGAACTACCATTATACAAAAGTCCAAAGAGCTGATGCAGCTAATGGATAATGCGCCACATCAATTTTGTAT
>Ga0214168_1000315_pt1 | contig 19612 bp, 17 predicted proteins | sample LakMenepilimnion_FD_153002 | JGI IMG/M metagenome (GOLD analysis project Ga0214168, IMG submission 153002) | Freshwater microbial communities from Lake Mendota, WI - Practice 29OCT2010 epilimnion v4 | ecosystem: Environmental > Aquatic > Freshwater > Lake > Epilimnion/Euphotic zone | place: Lake...
AAATCTGGTTGGTGGACAAGATGAATTAGTTTTTGATGGAGATAGCGTTGTTGTGAATCAACGTGGTGAAACGATGGCGAGAGCGCCCCAATTTTCTGAGGGCTTAATGCTGATAGATATGGAAGCAAAAACACATTCCGCTGTCCCGGATGTGGTTATCAGTGAAGAGATTCTTGCGGCCTATTCACCAAAGCCAGCAGGTATCTCACCTCCATTAGACCGTGAAGCTGAAATCTGGGGCGCATTAGTTACCGGCTTGCGCGATTACGTTGAAAAAGGAAGATTCAAATCGGTAATTCTTGGAGTTTCAGGTGGAATAGATTCTGCTCTTGTAACTGCAATCGCAGTTGATGCAATTGGCGCAGACCGCGTTCACGGAGTAGCCCTCCCAAGTAAATACTCATCTGATCATTCACTTGGTGATGCGGAAGAGTTAGCAAAAAATACTGGAATTCATTTCAGAGTCGTACCAATACAAACCATGGTGGATAGCTATTTGGATTTATTGCACTTCACTGGAGTTGCTGAAGAAAATCTACAAGCACGGGTGCGCGGCACAACTTTGATGGGTATTTCAAATCAAGAAGGACATTTAGTTCTAGCCACAGGCAACAAGAGCGAACTCGCAGTTGGTTACTCCACAATTTATGGAGACGCTGTTGGGGGATATGCACCGATCAAAGATCTTTGGAAAGCTTTAGTTTGGGAGTTGGCGCGATGGAGAAATAAAGTCGCAATTACTAATGGGCAAACTCCGCCGATTCCAATTAGTTCTATTGAGAAAGAACCAAGCGCAGAATTACGCCCTGACCAAAAAGATACCGATTCACTCGGGGATTACTTAACTCTTGACCTAATTTTAAATCGATATGTCACCCAAGATCAGAGTGCTCAAGAGATAATCGCGGCTGGATTTGATCCGGCAGTAGTAAACCGCGTGGTCGGATTAGTCGATGCTGCCGAATACAAACGTCGCCAATATCCACCCGGCACCAAGATCAGCACCCGAGCATTTGGTAAAGATCGACGTTTGCCGATTATCTCGGCCTGGGGCAGGCAAGCTAAGTAGCCCCTAAATAGCCCCTGAATAGCCCAAATAGGCAGCTTCATGCAGGATTTTTGTTAACACAGCCGAAACGCACACGAGGCAGGATTAAGGGATGAGCCAATCAAGCAATAGCCCAGAAACACAAAATGCGCGCCAAAAAGAGTTTGTTCTTCGAACACTTGAAGAGCGCGGAATTCGTTTTGTCAGACTTTGGTTTACCGATGTTCTCGGGTTCCTAAAATCTGTTGCAGTTGCTCCAGCTGAATTAGAAAATGCATTTGATGAAGGAATTGGTTTTGATGGTTCAGCAATTCAAGGTTTTGCGCGTGGTCAAGAATCTGACATGTTGGTTATGCCAGATCCAAGTACTTTTACAATTTTGCCGTGGCGCACTGAAGCACCGGGTGCGGCTCGCATGTTTTGCGACATCATCATGCCTGATGGGGCACCGTCACCTGCGGATCCGCGGAATGTATTGAAGAGAACGTTAAATCGAGCAGCAAAGATGGGTTACAGTTTTTATACACATCCAGAGATTGAGTTTTTCCTATTTAAAGAAGAACCTAAAAAAGGTGAAACACCTCAACCGGTTGATTCAGCTGGATATTTTGATCACACGCCAAGTGTTGTTGGAAATGATTTCAGACGCCAAGCAATTACAGTTCTTGAAGCGATGGGAATTAGTGTCGAGTTCAGTCATCATGAAGGCGCACCAGGACAACAAGAAATAGATTTGCGATATGCGGATGCTTTAAGCACTGCAGATAACATCATGACTTTTAGATTAGTTGTAAAAGAAGTTGCTCTTGATCAAGGATTTTACGCATCGTTTATGCCAAAACCATTTACTGATCATCCTGGTTCTGGAATGCACACGCACCTTTCACTTTTTGAGGGCGAGCGGAATGTTTTTTATGAAGAAGGCGCACCACTCCAACTTTCACAAGAAGGAAGATCTTTTATCGCCGGACTTTTGAAGCATGCACCTGAATATTCGGCAATCACAAATCAATGGGTTAACTCTTATAAGAGATTACATGGTGGTGGTGAAGCTCCATCACATATTTCATGGGGATATAACAATCGCAGTTCATTAGTTCGAATTCCGATGTACAAGCCAAACAAATCAAACTCCACTCGAATCGAATTGAGATCACCCGATTCAGCGTGTAATCCATATTTAGCATTCGCAGTAATTTTGGCGGCCGGCCTAAAAGGAATTGAAGGCAAATATCAATTACAAGATCCAGCTGGAATCGATTTAACTTCCGCCGAAGAGGTAGCTGCTGCCGGATTGGCTTCACTTCCACGTGATTTAAATGGTGCGATTGATGCAATGGCGCAGAGCGAATTAGTACGCGAAACCTTGGGCGAGCATGTTTTTGAGTATGTACTTCGAAATAAGCGTGCAGAGTGGGCTGAATACCAACGCCAGGTCAGCGTTTATGAACTTGATCGTTATTTGCCACTTCTCTAGCCCCTGCCTTACCCTTATGTCATGACACGTCGCAGCGCACTCCTCCTTGCCTGCCGTGGCGGGGCCAAGTAACCGGTCTCCCTGTCACGGGTTGTTGACGTGCCGGTTAATCCATCAAACATTAGCCGCGAATTAAAAGGAGCCCCGATCAAATGAATTTCCCGAAGCAAGTAAAAAGTAATTCACCTATCCATCGTTATCAGCCATTTACACCGATAGATCTAGCTGATCGCACGTGGCCGGGCAAGACAATCACTGTTGCACCTAAATGGTGTTCTGTTGATCTTCGAGACGGCAATCAAGCGTTAATTGATCCAATGGACCCACCGCGCAAATTAGCGATGTTTAAACTTTTGGTGCAGATGGGTTACAAAGAGATTGAAGTTGGTTTTCCAAGTGCAAGTCAGACTGATTTTGATTTTGTGCGCAAAATTATTGAGGAAGATTTAATTCCAGATGATGTGGTTATTCAAGTTCTAACTCAAGCACGGGCACATTTAATTGATCGCACATTTGAATCAATCAAGGGAGCAAAGCAAGCGATTGTTCACCTTTACAACTCAACTTCGACATTGCAGCGCAGAGTTGTATTTGGACAAGACAAAGAAGGCATCAAGAAAATTGCAACAGATGCTGCCGAGTACTGTCTATCACTTGTAGATTCAGTTAAAGGAACTGAAGTTTCTTTTGAGTATTCTCCAGAGTCTTACACTGGTACCGAGTTAAGTTATGCGCTAGAAGTCTGTGATGCGGTAAATGACATTTGGCGGCCAACTCCATCTTGGAAAACTATTTTAAATTTGCCGGCAACTGTAGAGATGGCAACTCCAAATGTTTATGCAGATTCAATTGAGTGGATGCACCGTAATCTTGCTTACCGCGATTCGGTAGTACTTAGCTTGCACCCACATAATGATCGCGGAACAGGTGTTGCAGCAGCCGAGCTTGGCTATATGGCTGGAGCGGATCGAATTGAAGGTACGTTATTTGGAAATGGCGAGCGCACTGGAAATGTTTGCTTGGTAACACTTGGAATTAATTTACTAAGCCAGGGAATTGACCCGCATATTGATTTTTCAGATATCTCAGAAGTTCGCCGAGTTGTTGAGTATGCAAATCAATTACGTGTGCCAGAACGGCATCCATATGGTGGCGATTTAGTTTTCACCGCTTTTTCTGGTTCGCACCAAGATGCAATTAAAAAAGGTTTTGAGCATTTAGAAAGAGATGCAAAATCTGCCGGAAAAACAATTGATCAAATGTTGTGGGCCGTTCCATATTTACCGATCGATCCAAAAGATATTGGCCGCAGTTACGAAGCGGTAATCCGCGTTAATAGCCAATCCGGTAAGGGAGGAGTGGCTTATATGATGAAAAATGAACACTCCCTCGATCTTCCACGTCGACTACAAATTGAATTTAGCCAAGTCGTCCAAGCTAAAACTGATAGTGAAGGTGGCGAAATCAACCCTGACCAGATGTGGGGAATTTTCGAAGATGAGTATTTGCCAACTGAAAGTGACCCAAGTGTCAAATGGGGTCGATTCAGACTTCGCGGACTTTCACAAAGCTCAACTTTGGGCGAAGATGTAAAACTGGTTGCCGAAATTACTGATCGCGGCGCTAGCCATACATTAAATGGAACCGGAAATGGTCCAATTGCAGCGTTCTGCGATGCGATAGCAAGTCATGGCGTAAAAGTGCAGGTACTCGATTATTACGAGCATGCACTTGCTTCAGGCGGGGACGCCAGTGCCGCGGCTTACCTCGAATGCACCATCGATGGAGACACCTTTTGGGGAGTCGGAATTGATCCGAATACGACCACCGCTTCACTAAAGGCAATAGTTTCTGCCATCAACCGCGCAATCAGGTAGTTCTCACTCAGAAGTACTACCGTTCTGCTTATGGGTCTTTACCGAGATGAAGCGGTCGTAATTCGCACGCAACGTCTTGGTGAAGCAGATCGAATCATCACCTTGTTAACTCGGGAGAGCGGTCGAATTCGAGCAGTTGCAAAGGGAGTTCGGCGCACAAAATCTAAATTTGGTGCGCGCCTTGAGCCGGGCAGCTACCTAGATATCCAGCTGTATACCGGAAAAACTTTTGACATTGTCACAGAAGTTTCTTCCCGCGAAAATTTTGGAGATGTCCTCTCAGCCGATTATCAAAAGTGGACTATAGCCTCAGCAATTTTAGAAACAGCAGAGCGATTCACTCTTAATGAACACGAACCTTCTTTACAACAATTTTTGTTGGTAATCGGAGCACTGCGTTCGCTTTCAAATAATGAACATGAACCGTCATTAATTCTTGATGCGTTTTTACTTCGTTCACTATCGGTCGGTGGCTACGCGCCTTCACTTGAAGATTGTTCGGTTTGTGAAGCGGCTGGTCCTCATCGCTTCTTCTCACTTTCTGGTGGTGGCAGTATTTGTACAAACTGCCGAACTTCAGGTGCTGCAACTGTCACTGCACCAACTCTTGAATTGATGGGGGCACTGCTATCCGGTCAATGGGATATTGCCGAAAGCAGCGATCCTAAAAGTAGAAGAGAAGCAAGCGGAGTTATCGCTGCATATTTGCAGTACCACTTAGAACGCTCGCTACGTTCTCTTCCGTTGGTGGAACGCGCATGAGAAAACCAACGCCACATCCAAGTGGGGCAAAACCTCCCAAACTTTCCAAAACATTAATTCCAAATCATGTTGCTGTTGTAATGGATGGAAATGGAAGATGGGCGAGGCAGAGAGGGTTACCGAGAACTGCTGGCCATGAAGCTGGGGAAGCCGCACTTTTTGATTTAGTAGAAGGTGCAATAGAAATTGGTGTTAAAGAAATTAGCGCCTTTGCATTTTCAACTGAAAACTGGAAACGCTCGCCTGAAGAAGTTAAGTTCTTAATGGGATTTAATCGAGATGTAATCCGTCGCCGACTTGATGACATGCATGAGCTAGGTGTTCGAGTTCGATGGGCCGGGCGTGATCGTAAATTATGGAAAAGCGTAATTGATGAGTTGGAAAGAGCCGAAAAACTCACTGCAAAAAATAAAGTATTGACCTTAAATATGTGTGTCAATTACGGAGGAAGAGCAGAGATTATTGATGCTGCAATTGAATTAGGTAAAGATATTAAAAACAAAAAAATAAATGTAGATAAAATAAATGAGAAAACACTTACTAAGTATTTAGATGTTCCAACAGATGTAGATCTTTTCTTGCGCTCTTCAGGAGAAGAACGAATCAGTAATTTTATGTTGTGGCAAAGCGCTTACGCAGAATTGGTGTTTTTAGATGTACTTTGGCCTGATGTTGATCGACGAACACTTTGGAATGCCATTGAGATTTACGCTAAAAGAGATCGAAGATTTGGAAAGGCTTAAGCCGCTGGATGATCTATGGGTGTTGGGGCAGTTAAATGGGCCTGACACATTGCACAACGAGCGTTATCAAGTAAGTACATTTCAATTTCATACGTATCTGGGTTAAATGAAGCCGTAATTTCCAATAGATGAGATCCACAAGCAGGACAAGCACACGTCGGAATTCCTCTAAAGTCGCCCATTAGTTAACACTTTGAGCAGATTCCGAAGATCTCTGCTGTATGCCCAACCTCGCGGAAACCAAACTCTTCAGCCATGGTGTTGGCCCATTTTTCAATCGCTCCACCTTCAATTTCAACGGTATCGCCGCAACTTTTGCACACTAAGTGATGATGATGGCCGTCACCACAAAGACGATAAATAGCTTCTCCATCTTCGCGACGCAGAAGATCCACAATCTTGTCATCTACTAAAGATTGCAGGGCTCGATAAACTGTTGTTAAACCTATCCCATCTCCTTCTCGACGCAGGATTTGATGCAGTTCTTGAGCGCTTGCGAATCCACCAGTTCGCTCAAGAACTGCTATCAACTTGAGATCCGATTTATTCATGGTCCTCATCGGCGTGCCCATCTTCATCGGCGTGCCCATCTTCATCGGCGTGCTCATCTTCATCGGCGTGCTCATCTTCATCGGCGTGCTCATCTTCTAGATGTATCCCTTGACTAGTTTCATGTGAATGCGCATCTCCTGAATGAAGGTATGCAACCAAGCCCCACATAATCAATACACCTGAAATAGTCGCAACCATTGTCAATCGTGATGAGTGACGTGAATGTGCTTCAGGCAAGATATGTGATGTCGCAAGATAAATAACAATTCCCGAAAATGCAGCAAGGTAAATAGCAATCAAATCATTGCTCAAGGCAAGTGTGCTACCAAGAGCTGCGCCGCTAACTCGAGCTAATGCATCTATGCCAAGCAAACCAATACTCTTTTTCCCCCAAAGACCTGATTTGATCATGAAAGAAACCGTGTTCAGTCCATCGCTAAATGCGTGAACAAGTAGAGCAATAAACACCACAAGTCCTAAATCAGAACTAACTTTGAATGCAACACCGAGAGCCAAACCATCGAGAAACACGTGGCCACCCATCGCGATCGCACCAAAAGCACCTGCGAAGTTATGTGAATGTTCATGATCATGACCGTAATCTGATTCAGCTGGCTCATGGGAACCAAAAATTCGCTCGTAGAAGTGAAGTAGTAAGAAACCACCGATCAAAGCAATTGACACAACAGGGGCGTGAAGAAATTCTTGACTGCCTAATTCAAAAACTTCAGGCAGTAGATCAAATGCAACAAGGCCAAGTAAAAGGCCGGCTGACAGTCCAAGTACAAGATGGAGTCGGTCCTTTGCTTTCAGGGCCAAAGCCCCGCCTGCAAAGGTTGAGAGAGCGGTAAGTCCTGCGAGGATGATGGCAATGTTCATATCAGCATCGTATCACAAAATGAAAATGATTTTCATTTTCAAATAATTTGGGGTTGATTTAGGTAGAATTTCCTCGTTGCGCCAGCCTGGTGTGATCCCGGAAATTCCGGAGTAATCCAAATATTCGCCGACAGCCAGCCGGATGAAGGAGTTCTACCAAAATGGCCGATCGTTTAGAAACTATTGTCAGCCTGGCCAAGCGCCGGGGATTTGTATATCCATCCTCTGAAATCTATGGCGGATTGCGCGCTTCATGGGATTACGGACCACTAGGTGTCGAGCTAAAAAACAATGTAAAGCGCCAGTGGTGGAAATACATGGTCATGGGCCGCGAAGATATTGTCGGAATTGATTCCTGCGTAATTTTGGCGCGTGAAGTTTGGGAAGCATCTGGACACGTCGCAACTTTCTCAGACCCATTAACAGAGTGCACTGCTTGCCATAAACGTTATCGTGCTGATCATTTAGAAGAAGCTTATGAAGCAAAGCATAAGAAGGCGCCAGAATCTTTAGCTGATGTTAATTGTCCTGCTTGCGGAAACAAAGGCCAATTCACTACTCCAAAACAATTCTCAGGATTACTTAAAACTTATTTAGGACCAGTTGAAGATGAATCTGGTTTGGCATATCTACGCCCGGAGACAGCGCAGGGAATTTTCATAAATTTTGATCAAGTTATGACTACTTCACGTAAAAAACCACCATTTGGAATCGGACAGATTGGAAAATCATTCCGAAATGAAATTACCCCAGGAAACTTTATTTTCCGTACTCGGGAGTTTGAACAAATGGAGATGGAATTTTTCGTAGTTCCAGGTACAGATGAAGATTGGCACCAATATTGGATTGATACCAGATTAGCTTGGTACAAAGATTTGGGAATTAATCCTGATCGCCTGCGAATTTACGATCATCCAAAAGAAAAACTCTCGCACTATTCAAAACGCACTGCTGATATTGAGTATAAATTTGAATTTGCCGGAACTGAGTGGGGCGAACTCGAAGGCATTGCTAACCGAACTGATTTTGATCTGAAAGCACATTCAGCCGCTTCCGGAAAAGATCTTTCTTACTTTGATCAAGAGAAAAATGAGCATTGGACTCCATTTGTAATTGAACCAGCGGCTGGAGTTGATCGCTGCGCACTTACTTTCTTGATGGATGCTTACACTGAGGATGAAGCACCTAATGCAAAAGGTGAGATGGAAAAGCGGGTTGTATTACGTCTTGATCATCGCTTGGCCCCAATTAAAGCTGCAGTGTTGCCGTTATCCCGCAATGCTGATTTGTCACCAAAAGCGCGTGATCTTGCGGCGCAATTGCGTAAAAATTGGAGTATTGATTTTGATGATTCAGGTGCAATTGGCCGCCGCTATCGTCGCCAAGATGAAATTGGAACCCCATATTGCATTACTGTTGATTTTGAATCCCTTGAAGACAATGCAGTAACAATTCGCGAACGCGATTCGATGGAACAAGTTCGCATCTCTATAGATCAAGTGGAAACATGGTTAGCTCCACGCCTGCTCGGCTGTTAAAGCCGCTTAAACTTCAAATCCCAACTGGGGAGATTCAAATTGACCCCCCAGTTGTTTTAGCTCCAATGGCTGGAATTACCAATGCCGCTTTTAGATTGCTTTGTCGAGAACAAGGTGCTGGACTCTTTGTTTCAGAGATGGTGACAGCACGTGCTCTTGTTGAGCGTCATCCAGAAACTTTACGGATGATCACTCCAGGTAAAGGGGAATTTCCTAGATCAGTTCAGTTATATGCGGTGGATCCAGTAGTTGTAGGGCAGGCCGTAACAATGTTGGGGCGCGAGAATTTGGCTGATCATATTGATTTAAATTTTGGATGCCCTGTACCAAAAGTTACTCGCAAAGGTGGAGGAGCAGCGCTACCTTTCAAACGTAAATTATTTTCGGCAATTGTGGAATCAGTTGTGAAATCAGCAAAACCATTTGGTATTCCAGTAACAGTAAAAATGCGTATTGGCATCGACAGTGATCACATTACATATTTAGAAGCCGGCGAGAGTGCGGCAAAACTTGGCGTAAGTTGGGTGGCGCTCCATGCGCGAACTGCAGCACAAATGTATTCCGGAAAAGCCCAATGGGATGCGATTGGAAGACTTGTCGAGCACCTTGCGCCATATGGAACACCAGTTTTAGGTAATGGAGATATCTGGTCAGGTGCTGATGCAATAAATATGGTTGAACAGAGCGGTTGTCACGGCGTTGTAGTTGGCCGCGGATGTTTAGGAAGACCGTGGTTATTTGCAGAGTTAGTGGCTGCATTTGAAGGTCGTGAAATTCCACAGCAACCAACCTTGCGTGAAGTTGCTCAAATTATGGTGCGTCACGGTGAATTACTTGGAGATTATTTTGAAGATGAATTTCGTGCCGCAAGAGATCTACGTAAACATATGGCTTGGTACTTAAAAGGATTTCGAGTTGGCAGCGAGATTCGGGCCTCTCTTGCAATGATTGAAAATATTGATCAGTTACGAAATTTACTTGGAGAGATTGAACAACAACCATATCCAGTTGCTTTAGGTGAACAACCACGTGGAAGATCCTCATCAATTAGATCAATTGCATTGCCAGACAAGTGGTTGGACGATCCAGATGAGTATGCACACATAGAAGTTGAAGATCTGGTTTCTGGAGGATGAACCCGTTTAAAATAATTTTTAGATTGATCTCATTGATGGTAATTATTGTGGTTGCAATACCGACATTGGTAGTAGGCAGAGTTTGGTGGAGTGGTACACATCCAGTAGAGAATAAATCGGATGTGGCGATTGTCTTAGGTGCAGCACAATTTAATGGTCGTCCGGGACCAGTTCTTGAAGCGAGATTGAAACAAGCGCGAATTCTTTACAAAGAAAATTTAGTCGATCAAATCATCACCGTAGGTGCTGGCGCACCAGGTGATCGAACCACCGAAGGTGCTTCTGGAAGATATTGGCTAGTCAACAATGGAGTAAAGAGCTCTGCTGCAATTTCAGTGCCTAAAGGTAGAGATACTCTTTCGAGTACTAAGGCGTATGAAAAAGTTGTGAAAGGTAAGAAAGTTTTACTAGTGACAGATCCATGGCATTGTCTTCGTGCAACAACTATGGCTAGAGATTTAGGAATTTCAGCCACATGTTCACCAGTTAAAGATGGTCCAAATTCTGTTTCTTCTGCTACTTCAAAATATTTGTTGCGTGAGAGCGTTGCCTACCTTGCATATATAACTTTAGGAAGAGCGGGCATAAATTTAAGTGATCACTAAAGCCTGATAAAGCATGCTGATTTTGGGCTCTAGTCGGCCCCTTCTACTAAGGTGAGGGCTGTGGGGTACTCAGAATTTGATCGCGAACGGTATGTCAGCGAGCCAGCAAAACGGCCCGGACGTACTGAGTTTGCCCGCGATCGCGCACGTGTACTGCACTCTGCAGCATTACGCCGCTTAGCGGCAAAAACTCAAGTTGCAGTTCCATGGGCGAGTGATTTTCCACGTACTCGTCTTTCGCACTCACTTGAATGCGCCCAAGTAGGTCGTGAAATTGGTGGAGCGCTTGGTGCAGATCCGGATTTAGTCGAGACTGCATGTTTAGCTCATGATTTAGGACATCCTCCTTTCGGTCACAATGGCGAAAATGCACTTAGTGAACTTGCATCTGCAAGTGGAGGTTTTGAAGGCAATGCTCAAAGTTTTCGAATTTTGGTGCGCCTTGAACCAAAAACAATTTCCGACCAAGGTTTGTCAGCAGGTCTTAATTTAACTCGCGCAACTCTGGATGCATCAATTAAGTATCCGTGGGCTGTTGGAGAAAATGAAAAACTGCCAACTAAATTTGGTGTGTATCAAGATGATGTTGCGCATTTCAACTGGGCCAAATCGACCAGTAATTCATCTAATTCATCTAATCAATCTGATAACAAGTTTTCAAAACCGCTTGAAGCCCAGATCATGGATTGGTCTGATGATGTTGCTTATTCAGTGCACGATTTCGAAGATGCGCTACAGGCAGGATTGATTTCAGTTAACGCTTTTAGAGATGATATTGAAAAACTTTGGGAGTTAAGTGCTGATGAGAATTTACCGAATTTAAGCCAAGAAGAGTTTGAAAAAGGGCTAGATCGCTTACAAGCCCTTTCTTGTTGGCCAAATAATTTCGATGGCTCACATAGTGCAATGGCCAGACTTAAAGATTTAACAAGTCAATTAATTGGTCGTTTTGCTCACGGTGCCGAGTTGGCAACGCGTGCCAAATATGGAGATGCACCACTGACCCGTTATGAAGCAAATTTAGTAGTGCCACAGAATGAACGAGTTGAGGTCGCACTCCTAAAAGCGATTTCAGCTCATTACATTTTCCGTGCGCAAAGTTCACTAGATCGGTACGAGCGGGAGCGTACTTTGATTCAAAGACTTTTTTCTGCCCTAAGCGATAACGCACCGAAATATCTGGACCGAAATTTTCAACTCAGCTGGCAAGAGGCCTCCTCTGATCATGAAAAGGTGCGGGTAATCGTTGATCAAATCGCTTCATTGACCGATCCTGCTGTCGATCTGTTACTTGCCAAGATAGATGGGAATTAGGATCCCCTTATGGCCGGCCGAATAATTGATGCTGATGTGGCTCACATCCGCGACACCAGTCGCATTGATGATGTTGTTGCCGATTACGTCCAGCTAAAAAGTGCTGGTGGAGGACAGAAGAAAGGTTTGTGTCCGTTCCACGATGAAAAGAGTCCATCTTTTCATGTGACGCCAAGTAAAGGTTATTACCACTGCTTTGGATGCCAAACGGGTGGAGATGTTATTTCTTTTGTGATGAAGATCGAACATCTTTCTTTCACCGAAGCTGTTGAACGTCTTGCAGATCGAATGAATTATCAACTTAATTATGAGACATCATCTGATTCTTCACCGCGCATTAGCGGCAGCGAACGCAAACGTGTACTGGAAGCAAATAAATTAGCGGCGGCTTTTTACAAGGAACAGTTAAATGGCCCAGGCCCGGCTCAAGTTGGTCGGGAATTTTTAAAACAACGCGGATTTGATCGTGCTGCCGCAGAAAGTTTTGGAGTGGGGTACGCGCCTGATGAATGGGATGCACTGTCAAAACATTTAAAGGCAAAAGGCTTCACCGATGCTGAGTTAGAGATGGCTGGACTGACAAAGGAAGGCCAACGCGGTTTCATTGATCGTTTTCGCAACAGATTGATCTGGCCAATTCATGAGATTTCAGGTGATGTAGTTGGTTTTGGTGCTCGGAAATTATCTGAGGAAGACACCGGCCCAAAGTATTTGAATACTTCTGAAACTATCGTTTACAAGAAGAGCGCACTTTTGTATGGACTAGATATTGCTAAGAAAGAGATTGCTAAAACCCGACAAGTTGTAGTTGTAGAGGGTTATACCGATGTAATGGCAGCGCATTTAGCTGGAGTAACCACCGCTGTCGCCACCTGTGGAACTGCTTTTGGCGATGAACATATCCGGATTTTGCGCAGGCTCTTGATGGATGATGATTCTTTTCGCGGTGAAGTAATTTTCACATTTGATGGAGATGCTGCAGGTCAAAAAGCGGCGATGCGAGCATTTGGTGATGATCAGAAATTTGTAACGCAAACATTTGTAGCGGTTGAGCCAAATGGTTTGGATCCATGTGACCTTAGAATCAAAAGCGGTGATGCCGCTGTCCGAGATTTAGTTGCTAAGCGGGTACCGCTGTTTGAATTCGCGATCAAAACACATTTAAAAAATTATGATTTAGCTACAGCAGAAGGAAGAGTTGCGGCGTTGCGCGAGAGCGCGCCGCTAGTTGCAAAAATTCGCGATCGTTCACTTCGCCCTGAATACACCAGAGCGCTTTCGGGTTGGTTGGGAATGGATATTGAAGCAGTCCGCGATGCAGTCGGCCGGAATTCAGGTGGACGCGAAAGCGCACGCGCACCAAGACCAGATCAAGCCAGTCCTACTATTACTTTAGAGCGAGAAGCGTTGAAAATTATTTTGCAACAGCCAGCAGTTAGCGCATTGTGGAGTGAAATTGAGGCTCGTGATTTCAGTGATCCACTTTATGAGGCGATCCGCACTTTGATCGGAGACGGGTTGCAAAATCCGGCGCAATTGATTGAAAATCAAGATGAGGTTATCCAAGGTTTATTGCGTGAATTGCTAGTCGAGCCAATTAAAACTGGTGAAATAAATCAAAGATATGCCGAAAGTGTTTTTGCTCGATTGCGCGAGGTATCCCTTACTCGCCAGGTGGCTGAAATCAAATCCAAATTGCAACGGATCGACCCTGAGGACGCGCAATACATGGGTATTTTTGGCGAGTTAGTGGCTCTAGAGGCCAAGCGCCGTGCGCTACATGATCTGGGTCTAGGGGATCTAGCTCTTTAGCTGGATAGCCCTCGAAAAGCGGCCTAAAGATCTAGATTTAGCTCAGGTTGCGACCTGCGATAAGGTTTGTCCCTATTCCCTGATAGCTCAATTGGCAGAGCAGCCGGCTGTTAACCGGCAGGTTCTTGGTTCGAGTCCAAGTCAGGGAGCCCACAAAAAGCTCTCAGAATGGGCACCGACTTTACTGAGACTTATGCAGTTAGGTAGGAAGATGAAATCAACTGGGGCATTTTGGAGATTGACTAAAAACACCATGGCTAAATTCAAAAGCGCAAAAACAGGTAGCAAAATTGTGGTCGCATTTATGGCCGGCGTAGCGCTCGCCGGAGGCGGAGCATATGCGGTTACTTCTGCCTCACCAACTGTCTCTGCATGTGTTGATAACAAAACCAAAGTTATGTACTACTCAAAAACTGCTAAATGTCCGGTCGGTCGCTCACTAGTTAATTGGAGCGTTACTGGACCACAAGGTGCGGCGGGACCTGCAGGCGCAGACGGAGCAGATGGAATTACAAAAGATAATTCTGGAAATTTATCTATTAAAGACATTGCCGCAAAAGTTCTACCTTCAGTTGTTTCGATTGCGGTAACTGCAACTGGCGGTTCTGGAACCGGATCAGGCGCGATTATTCAAAGTGATGCAACTAAGAGTTACATCATCACTAATAATCACGTAATTTCCAATGCGGTTTCTAGCGGCACTGTTAAAGTTGAATTACAAAATGGTGAGAAAATTACCGCGACTATTCGAGGTCGGGACATTGCATATGATTTAGCTGTTCTTCAAATCTCAAAAGGCAATCTTCCTGTTATGGAGATTGGCGACTCAAGTAAAGTTGTAATTGGGGATTTATCAATTGCTGTTGGGTCACCTCTGGGATTATCTGGAACAGTAACAAGTGGAATTATTTCCGCTTTAAACCGTCCAGTAACTACTGGAAATACAACATCAACCGAGTCTTATATTGATGCGATTCAAACAGATGCTGCAGTAAATCCAGGCAACTCAGGTGGACCTCTGGTAAATGGACAAGGACAAATGGTGGGCGTTAATTCGGCGATCGCATCTCTTGCAGATTCAACAACTGGCCAAGCAGGAAGCATCGGACTCGGATTTTCGATTCCAGTTAATCAAGCCATGCGCGTTGCTCGCGAAATTATTGAAACGGGTAAATCAACAAGACCTCTGATGGGTGTAAATATTGATCCGACCTTTACAGGTGTGGGTGGAAAAATAATTGGCTTAACTACAGGTGGGGCCGCTGACAAAGCTGGGATTCCAGTAAATAGCGTGATCAGAGCAATTGATGGTTTTGTAATCAACAGTGATGTTGAAGCAATTGTCAGAATTCGTTCATATGCTCCAAATGCAACAGTAAATGTTTTGGTTGATTTACCAACAGGTGGCCAACAAACCTTTACTGTAAAACTTGGTAGTGCTCTTTCAAATCCTTAATCTTCAGTTCACATGCAGGAAATATGAAGGAGTATGATCAAGATATGGCTCAATTTCATCTGCAGATTAAACTTCCAGATCGTCCTGGCTCCCTCGGCACCGTTGCATCAGCAATCGGTTTTGCTGGAGGAGACATCCGCAATCTTTCAGTTGTGAAAAATGAGGACGGCGAAGGTGTTGATGATTTAGTTGTGGCTATCCCGGGCACCGATCCAACGGATTTGTTAAATGTCTTAAATGCAATCGGGGGAGTGCAAGTAATTTCAGTAGAGAAAGTTTAAAAGTTCAATTCTCTAACATGAGATAGTGCTGCTTTGCCAATGTATGGCGCAGTTGCAAAATGAGAAAGTTCTAGCAAGCGGTTCCATTTGGCGCTTCTTTCAGACCTATGTGTAGATCCAACCTTTATTTGACCGGCGTTACTGCCTACCGCTAAATCAACTAACCAACTTTCCTCAGTATCGCCAGATCGCGCCGAGACAACTGTTCCCCACTTAGCGCTCTTAGCGGTTGTTAAAGCTGTTAGTGCAGAATGCAGAGTCCCTGCTTGATTTGGTTTAATCAAAATAGTATTTGCTTCTTTGGTCGCTATTCCATTTTGCAGTCGATCATTTTGAGTTGCATAACGATCATCGCCAATGATTTGAATCCGATTACAATTTTCTTGCTGTTGCTTCCAACCATCGATGTCATCTTCCGCCGCACCATCTTCAACTGAAATAATCGGATAGAGATCTAGCCAATTGCTCCATCTGGAAACAAATTGCTCTGAGGAAAGTTTTTTGAGATTTCCATCCTCATGAATCTGATAATGGTCACCGTGAAATGATTGAGTTGCTGCAATATCAAGAGCGATCGCTACTTTTCCTGAAAGTCCTGCTTTGGTAATTCCATCGCTTACAAATGTGAGTGCTTGCTCATCAGATTGCAAACGAGCGGTAACTCCGCCCTCGTCAGCCACCAAGGATTGATCATGACCACTTTTGCTCAGTAGTGATTTCGTACTTTCCCGAACTTTCCAAACCCACTCCATCGCTTCCTCTATTGAAGTTGCACCGACTGGAACAGCCAAAATATCTTGCAGATCGATCGCTCCACCGGCATGAGCTCCACCCGAGAAGATATTCACCATAGGGAGCGGGAGAGTAGGAGTGGTAACCAAATGATCAGCAATAACTGAAAATGGTTCGACGTTATTCACTTTTGCAGTTGCTAACCAAGCAGCAATAGTTATGGCAACTGGAATATGACCGCCATATTTAGAAAAGGTACGGGATGAATCGTAATTACGAATAGTTTTATCTAGCTCTGCGAAATCATTTCCAGCAATTCCAATCAAATGCGGAAGCACTTCTGTAGTGAAGCGGGCGATGGAATCATTTACGCTATTTCCGTTGTAGGAACTTTTATTGTCACGTAAAAACAAAGCCTCATGTGCGCCTGTACTTGCACCAGAAGGGGCAATTGCATTTGCTGATTTATCACCACACGAAACTCGAGCCGCAACTGTTGGCATTCCACGCGAATCAAGGACCTGCCAAAGATCTATCTTGGTTATCGCGCTCATAAATACTTATTAGGACTTTTTACAGAACGCCAAATTTTGCAAATGCCGCACTTGGTGCCATTCCTTCGCGGACAGCTTTGCGGAAATCGCTTTCTCCAGAGTTTTTCTCTTCGACTTTTGCAACAACAATATCGATCATGTGTTGTGGAATAACGACAACTCCATCAACATCGCCAACAATCAAATCACCAGGATTTATTGTCACGCCGTCAATTACCGCTTGCACATTGTGTTCAACAACTTCATAACGACTATTAATATCTGTTGGATCGGTTTCGACTCCAAATACTTTGAAGCCCATTGCGCGCATTCGATTTACATCGCGTACTGGACCATCGGTAAGCGCGCCAGCAACACCTTTGAAAGCACATGCAGTTGAAAGCAACTCACCCCAAAGCGCAGCACGTTTCATTCGACCTGATGGTGTTACGTAAACTTGGTCTTTTTCAATTGCATCAAGTGCGGCTAGCAAACCTACATATGGAACTTCTGGATATGTATCAACAACTTCAAGTCTCACTGGAAATGCATAACCCATCATTACCCCATCGCCTGAAATCATGCTGACATCTGATTTCAGTACTTGGTTTCGATAACCCAGATGATCTAAAACATCTGAAGTTAGGGCCGCACCAAAGATTGTGCGGAGTCGGGTCAGGTCATGAGCTGAGTTATTTGAGGTCATGGACACAGCCTAAAGGGGATGGCGGGAAATTGTTGAATCGGTCTAATTCCACAATTTGGAACCTTTCAATGGCTATTTTATCTACCTGAATTATCCCAAATCGGACAAAATCCTATTCGTAATTTAAATCGGAATTAGCAAAAAAAACTCAATAAAAATAGTGTTACTGACGGGTATTCAAATTGACGAGGGGCGGTTGTTGGACAAGCATTCACCTTGTAGTTCTGCTACATCCAAATACCCTCGCAGAGAATGGAATATGAATGCGTAAAAGCTCATATCGCGTCGCTGCTGGTCTTGCTGTAATTGCACTTCTTGCAGCAGGTTGCTCATCAGACAATGCAGCCGAAGACACAGCCGCTTCAGAAGAAACTGTTGCAGTAGATCCACAGCTTGAAATCTTTACCTGGTGGTCGTCAGGTGGAGAAGCAGAAGGTCTTGCTGGCATGGAATCAGTATTTAAAGCAAATAACCCAGACACCGAATATGTAAATGCATCAATCGCCGGTGGTGCTGGAGTTAACGCAAAGGCTGTACTTACCAGCCGTCTAGAAGCAAACGATCCACCAGATTCATTCCAAGCACATGCTGGTATGGAACTTGATGGATATGTTAAATCTGGAAAACTTGAAGATCTAACTGATCTATACAAGTCAGAAGGATGGGACACAATTTTCCCAGCAGACTTAATCAAGACTCTTACCGTTGACGGAAAGATCTACTCAGTTCCAGTAAACATTCACCGTGCAAACGTACTGTGGTGGAATCCTGCAACTGCAGCTAAGGCTGGAATCACTGCAGCTCCTACAACTCTTGATCAGTTCTTCACCGATCTTGAGAAGTTTAAGAAAGCTGGCATCACCGGACTTGCACTTGCAGGTAACGGCGACTGGGCAATTGCTCACTTGTTAGATTACATCTTGCTTGCATCACTTGGTGCAGATGCTTATGAAGGTCTATTCAAGGGAACAACTTCATGGACTGGTCCAGAAGTTGCAGCTGCATTGAAGAACTTCCAGAAAGCACTTTCTTATGGAAATAAGGGTGCCGGAAACCTTGACTGGCCAGATGCTGGCAAGTTAGTTACCAGTGGAAAAGCTGGATTCTTCATCATGGGTGACTGGGCTTCAGCTCAGTGGCAATCAGAAGGTCTTGTACTAGGAACCGATTACACCTGGGCACCTGCTCCAGGAACAGTTGGCGTCTACCAATGGCTATCTGATTCATTCACACTTCCAATTGGCGCAAAGCACCGCAACGCCGGTCTTGCTTGGCTAAAAGTCTGTGGATCTAAAGAAGGTCAAGATGCATTCAACCCTAAGAAGGGTTCAATCTCTGCTCGTACCGACTCTGATCCATCAGTTTACGATGACTATCTAAAGGCAGCTATGGAAATGTGGAAGACCGATCGTTTGGTTGGTTCAACAGTCCACGGAGTAAATGGCAACAACGCTTTGATGGCCGCGTACAACACTGCAGTTGGTAAGTACTTCTCAGGTGGATTCAAGGACAATGCCGGTTTGGCAAAAGACCTTGATGCTGCTTACATGGCAGGACAAGCCTAAGAAGTAAAACAATTTACGACTGACTAACAACTTTAGTTAGTTGCAAATTTGTAAGTGATCTCTGGTGGGTGGTGGAAACACCGCCCACCAGAATCATTAATTGGTAACAGTTTTTAATTACAAGTAGAGTCAGATAATTAGGTAGTTAAGTTGTTAATTTTTGAAAGGTTTTAAATAAATGGCAAAGGTGCAAAGCAAACAGTTATCCGCGCGAATCGGCGGATTCTTCTTTGTGTTACCTTCCATAATTGCACTTGCCATTTTCGTCTATGGAATGATTGCTTATACCTTTAATATTTCTTTGACTAACCGAAATTCTGCTTCGGTAAAAGAGATTAAACATGTGGGATTTAAGAATTACATCGAACTTTTTTCTGATGAACGTTTTATTCACGCCCTTGGAAACCTTTTAAAATTCACTGGCGTATTTTTGGTAGGAACTTTACTTTCTGGTTTCATCATGGCCTTGCTTCTTGAAAAAGGTGTTGCCGGAGAAGGTCTATTTAGATCCTTTTACCTTTACCCGATGGCCATCTCCTTTATCGCTATGGGAACGGTTTGGCGTTGGTTGCTTAACTCAAGCAGAGATGCTGAAG
>Ga0214168_1000321_pt1 | contig 19468 bp, 19 predicted proteins | sample LakMenepilimnion_FD_153002 | JGI IMG/M metagenome (GOLD analysis project Ga0214168, IMG submission 153002) | Freshwater microbial communities from Lake Mendota, WI - Practice 29OCT2010 epilimnion v4 | ecosystem: Environmental > Aquatic > Freshwater > Lake > Epilimnion/Euphotic zone | place: Lake...
GCACTCTTAACTGCTTGAGCAACATCTTTGTCAGTTACTGATCCGAACAAGCGGCCAGCAGTACCAACTTTTGCACCAACTTTTACATCGGCACCTTCAAGTGTTGCTTTGATTTCGCGTGCATGTTCGACATCGCGAATCTCGCGAGCTTTACGAGCACGACGAATGCTTGTGATCTGCTTTTCGCCACCAGTTGACCAAGCAATCGCCTTGCCATTTGGTACTAAAAAGTTGCGCGCAAATCCATCTTTAACAGTAACGACATCTCCTGGATGACCGAGACCATTTACTTCTTGAGTAAGAATTAATTTCATCTCATGCCCCCTATCGTGCTGTCGATGTGTATGGAAGTAATGCAACTTCACGGCTATTTTTTACCGCTGTTGCAATCTGGCGTTGATGTTGCGTGCATGCTCCAGTAACTCGGCGAGCGCGAATCTTGCCGCGATCTGAGATGTACTTGCGCAAAGTTGGAATATCTTTGTAATCGATATAGGTAACTTTGTCACGGCAGAATGAACACGGCTTTGTCTTGAAAACTTTCTTAACAACTGCGCTCTTGCTGTTCTTTTGTTTCTTTTCTTTTGATCCCATTGTGGTGCTCCCTAGGGGTGCCCCGCTTCTTTTGAAAGCGGGAATGGCTATTAATGTTTATTAATAGGTGGTCGGATGGATTATTAAATTATTAAAACGGTGGCTCATCACTTGCGCCAACAGGTGCTCCCCATGAATCTGTTGAAGATGCAGCCCATGGATCATCGCTCATTCCACCTGTTGCAGCAGATGCGCTTGCGCGACCGCCATCAGATGTACGAGCAGCTTTAGTGACTTTTGCCGAAGCATTGCGAAGGGACGGACCAACTTCATCTACTTCAATCTCGTAGACAGTTCGCTTTTCGCCCTCTTTTGTTTCATATGAACGTTGTTTTAAACGACCTTGCACAATTACCCGCATTCCGCGAGTAAGTGATTCGGCAACATTCTCTGCTGCCTGACGCCAAACATTGCATGAAAGAAATAAAGAATCGCCGTCTTTCCACTCATTGGTCGCTTTATCTAAAAAGCGTGGAGTGGATGCAATGCGAAACTTTGCAACCGCAGCTCCCGAAGGAGTGAAGCGCAATTCAGGATCATCAACTAAATTGCCGACGATCGTGATAACTGTGTCTCCAGCAGCCATCTTTTTTCCCGTCTCTCGTTATCTCTGGAAGTATCTAAATTATTTTTCGGGACGTATAACTTTTGTACGAAGCACTGCTTCATTTAGATTTAATTGGCGGTCTAACTCTTTTACTGCGGCTGGTTCGCAATGCATATCAACAACTGCGTAAATGCCTTCTGGCTTCTTCGCAATTTCGAATGACATACGACGTCGGCCCCAGATATCAAGACGGTCTACACGACCACCGCTATCTTTGATGATCTTGAGGTAAGTCTCGAGACTTGGGGAGACTGTTTTTTCCTCTAGATCTGGGTCAAGGATGACCATCAGTTCATAATGACGCATTTATAACCAACTCCTTTGGACTAAGCGGTCACAGAATTTCTGTAACAGGAGGTTTAGCGCGTCTCGCCTTCTTCATCACTTCCGAAGGTGAGATGGGTAAGGCTACCGGTTCCCACCCTCCCTCCGAAATCCCATCCCCAGCCCTAGGCTCGCCCTGTGGAGATCCTTCAAATTACCCCCGAGCAGGCGCAAGCCTTTCTGGAATCAGAGGTCGCCGCCCAAGAGATTGACCCTTCTTTTCTGCAAACTCCAGCGTGGGCCCAGGTTAAAGCTGGCTGGCAATCCAAAGTAATTGGGTTTTTTGAAGCAAAAGAATTAGTCGGTACTGCGCTGGTGCTTGCGCGAAAAATGCCAAAGTTAAATCGCTACTTTCTCTACATCCCTGAAGGTCCAGCCCTTCCTGCCAAACATTTAGCAGCTGCGGTACCGCTATTGCGCAAATACGCAATCTCCCAAAATGGTTTTGCACTTCGCGTAGGACCGATGGTGGTAAAAAATCGTTGGAATAGCGAAACCATTAAAGAAGCGTTGGCTGATGAAAGCAAAAAATCATTACAACAAGTTACGCCTAGTTGGATAAATCCTGATGCAAGCGCAATTGAAAACATCTTAAGAGTAAATGGTTTCAAGACAAGCGTTGATGATGTCAACGGATTTGCTGCGGGACAACCAAAATATGTTTATCAATTATCACTCACTGGGAAAACTGAAGCAGATGTATTAGAAGGCTTTAACCAACTTTGGCGCCGAAATATTAAAAAAGGCGAAAAGGAAAACGTTCAAGTAATCAGAGGCTCTCGCGAAGATTTGGCAAAGTTTCATGAAGTTTATTTAGAAACCGCTACTCGCGATCATTTCACTCCGCGCCCACTTTCATACTTTGAAAAAATGTGGGATGCAATGCGCAGGGAAAATGGAAACAACTTCACACTATTTTTGGCAAAATGGAATGAAAGCATTATCGCTGCAACTATTTTAGTAACTCTAAACAAACATAGTTGGTATCTTTATGGTGCTTCTTCCACTCATGGCCGTGAAGCCCGTGGCAGCAATGTTTTGCAGTGGGCGATGATGCAGCAATCACTACAAAGTAATTGCGATACTTATGATTTACGCGGAATCACTTCCACAGTAGATCAAAATGATGCTCATGCGGGATTGATTCAATTTAAAGTGGGCGTAGGCGGATCTGCGACTGAATTAATCGGGGAGTGGGATCTTCCGCTCAATAAATTGCTCTACAAAGCCTTCCGGGCTTACCTCAACCGAAAATAACTGAGAGAATTAATCCATGTCCTTAATCCTGCATGTTGACGGCGCTAAGTGGCGCAATCACCTAGCGACTGTTTTGGCCGAAAGCGATGCACAAGTGGTCCCGGTGATTAAAGGAAACGGTTATGGATTCGGGAAAAAAGTATTAGCTCAAGAAGCAAAGGATTTAAATCTCCCTGTTGTGGCGGTAGCCACGATTGCTGAAGCAAAAGAAATAGAAAGTATTTTTCCTGGAGAGATTCTTTTGCTTTCTCCTAGCGCATCTAGTGATAGCGAAAGAGTCATTCACACAATTTCACCGCACTCTTCAGTTTTCTCAACAAAGATGCCAAAGAAGTTTGTACTTGAACTCTTATCACCGATTCATCGTCATGGTTTTTCGGTATCTGATTTAGGAAATGCGCTTGAGAAATACAGCAAAGCCGGGAAGTGTGAAGGAATCGCAATCCACTTGCCAATTGATCAGAAAAGTTCTGCTGCTGATTGGATAGATAAAAGTTTGCAATCGATAACTGAACGGGGAATAGCTACGGCCGAATTTAAAGATACGGTTTGGGTTTCACATATCTCTGAAAAAGATTTGATTAAGTTAAAGCAGAAGTGGCCGCAGATTGTGTGGAAAATTCGTATCGGAACAAAATTGTGGCTCGGAGATCGTTCAACTTTAAAGGCTAAGGCTCAAGTTTTAGATCTGCATGCAATCGACAAACCAACTTCGGTGGGTTATCGCCAATATAAAGTTGGTCGTGGATGGTTGGTTATCGCAAGTGGTGGAACTTCTCACGGCGTTGGTTTAGAAATTGCAACGCCTAAGAGAGATTTTCTCTCACAGGCTAAAGCCTTGATTAAAGCTGTATTGAATTTATTTGGCTGGAACCCAAGCCCTTTTAGTTGGAATGGTAAAAAACTTGAATTTGCCGAAGCCCCACATATGCATCTTTCGTTGTTAACTTTTAAAGGTAAAAACGCACCGAAAGTTGGTAGCGAGTTAGATGTAGATGTGCGCTTTACTACGACAACATTTGATCAAGTGGTTTTTGATTAACTTTTAGGTGTAGCAATGGGAAGCGGCACTGATGGTGCTGCCGGAGGCGCTGGAATTTCTTGGCCTGAAATTGGCGCTGGTGTTGGATCTTCTCCGCCGATATAAGCCGGTTCTGGGAAATCTAAAATTGGTTCACCCTTGAGGGCACCTTTCATATAAGCGGTCCAAATCCGAGCCGGGAATGATCCTCCGGTGACTGTTTTTAAGCCGCCAGTTCCGCGCAAACTTTCAGTTGCATCATCACGATAGATGCCAACTGCAGTTGCTAGTTGTGGGGTGTATCCGCTGTACCAAGCAGAAGCATTTTCTTGGCTAGTTCCAGTTTTACCTGCAGAAGGTCTTCCAAGTTTTTTAGCAGCAAAACCAGAACCCGTACGAACGACTTCTTGCAGCGCGTGCGATACATCAGCCATAACATCTTTTGCAAAAACTTCTTGTCCGGTAGGTGTTGCTTGATACAACAATCCCTTATTTCTTCCAGTTACATCTTGAACTAAATACGGTTTTGCGTAAACACCTTGTGATGCAAATGTTGCAAATGCAGCGGCAACATCGATGACTCTTGGGCTGGCAACACCAAGTACAACCGAAGGTGTCGCTACCATCTCGACTGATTGTGGAATTCCAGCTCTTCTTGCAGCATCAATAACATTTTCTGGTCCAGCGTAAATTCCAAGTGGAACATAAACAGTGTTAACCGAACTTGCAGTAGCTTTCAATAAAGATATATCTCCAAAGGATTTCAAGCCAAAATTACCTACTTCGTAAGGTTTTCCAGCATCGTCAAATGTTTGAGGTGAATTTCCATTCCAGATGCTGCTTAATGAAATTCCTTTTTCCAATCCAGCAATTAATGCAAATGGTTTAAAGGTAGATCCGGCTTGAGCTATACCTTGAGTTGCATTATTTAGTTGCCGCTTTAAATAATCAGGTCCTCCATACATGGCAACTATCGCACCAGTCCCAGGTCGTACAGATGCCAATCCAATATGCAGATTTGCTGGCCCTGATTTAGGTCCTTGTGTATCGACCGCATTAACTGCAGCAATCTGGGCTTGTCTATTGAGAGTTGTCTTAACAACCAAGCCGCCAATCATTAATTTCTCATCCGGAAATCCAAGTTTGTTTAACTCAGCTTGAATTGCGGCAATTAAATAACCTTTAGGCCCGGCCAGAATTCCAGAAGATAATCTGGATTTGATCGGAGGAAGCTTTTTCATCTTTAAATATTTTTCATCTGCCCAGCCTGCTGCAACCATCGCATTTATCGTGTAGTTATATCTTGCAGTTAATCTCTCAACATTTCCATCTCGCAAACCTGGATCGTAATAACCCGGCGAGCGCAATACAGAAGCAAGAACAGCGGCTTGTCTAATAGATAACTGATCTACATCTAATCCAAAATATTGTTGTGCAGCAGTTTGAACGCCATAAGCGCCACGACCAAAATAAATCGTGTTTAAGTACGATTCTAAAATTTCATCTTTGCTCAATTGATTTTCTAACTTTATGGCGATAATCAACTCTTTCAATTTGCGCTTGAGTGTTTGCTCGCGCGATAGAAAAGCAGTCTTTGCATATTGTTGAGTGATCGTCGATCCACCTTGGACGGCGCCACCTCGAGCCATTAAATAAAATGCCCTCAAAATTCCAGTTGGACTGATTGCATGGTTCGTATAAAACTTTCGATCCTCGGCAGCTAGTACGGCATGACGTAATTCGATCGGAATTTTTGCCAATGGCACGCTGGTTCGATTTTGGGCACCCAATCTTCCAATTTCACTGCCATCGTCATACTGCAAAATGGTTGCTTGGCTTGTCACATAAGCATTTGGGTCTGGAATTGAAATTGTGAAGTATGAATAAACAATTAGTGCACTGCCTGCCGCAAAACCAATTCCCCCAAAAACCAAAATCCAGCGCAATAAAATTCTTTTTGCTGAAACACGGCTGCGCCTGCGTCGCTTTCTTGTTGGGGTTGATTTACCCCGTGCAGGCACTGGCTCTTTGCTCATACGCCCAGATTAGCGATTAACTGACCCAATCCTCATCCTCCAAGGTACGCACCTTTCGTGGCGGTCTGCGCTCCTGACCATCCCCTAATAAATAGGACAGATGCAAATGATTCCAGTGACAGTTTCGACAAACTTCAACTATATAAACTCTAAATTGGCCATATTCATTTTGCATTTCTATTAATTCATCAGTTGATTTAATACGACCTGAGTATTGGCCGAGTTGATCTCCAAATGTGTAACGAATTTCCATCAACTCTTTGCTGCGACAGATTGGACATTTACGTCCAGAAGGTTCGCCATGAAATTTTGCTGCACGCAATAAATATGGATCTGCATCGCAAGCATCAGATGCATGTGAGGAGCCTTTAAAGAGCGCGTTTAATGTGGCGCGCTTTGAAAGGGTGTAATCAATACTGCCCCGTTTGGACCACATAAAGATAAGTCTAATCGCAGCCTCACCCCAACACGCTCTAGGCTTCCACCTATGCAAAGAACCCATCGGTTACTTAATGAAAACCGATTGTGGCGATTAATAACAGTTCGATGGAGTGCGCAATTAACTGATGGCCTCTACCAAAGCGCTTTGGCATCTTACGTACTTTTCTCACCCGAGCGGCAAGCAAGTGCCACCGCTGCTGCAATTGCATTTACCACTGTCTTACTTCCATATTCATTGATTGGTCCTTTTGTTGGAACAATTCTTGACAAGTATTCACGTCGCCAAATTTTGTTTTTCGCAAACCTTGGTCGCACCGTAACTTTGTTAGTCGTTGCAACTGCGATTTTATTAAATGCAACTGGCTTTGAATTAACTCTGATTGTTTTAATTTCATTTGGAATAAATAGGTTAATTCTTGCTGGATTATCAGCGAGTTTGCCACGAGTTGTTGGCCGCGAAATCCTGGTCGCCGCTAATGCCTTAACAGTTACCGGAGGAACGGTCGCTATTGTTTTAGGTGGCGGAATCGGAATTGGTTTACGGAATCTTTTAGAAACCCAGAATGGTGCCGACCAAGTTGATGCTGCTTTGGTGCTTTTTGGGGCCCTTGGTTATTTCATTTCAGCTTTGCTTTCACTGCGGCTTAGAAGAAATGAGCTTGGACCAACTCAAAGTGAAATCGAAGCCGAAAATAAAAAATGGAGTGATGGCTTCTCACAAATGCGTGACGGATTTTCTTACTTAAAGAGCAATAGAGATAGCGGTATTGGAATTCTTGCAGTTGCCATTCAAAGAGGCGGCCTAACTGCACTTACTTTGATGGCTCTGATTTTAGAACGAAATGCATTTAACAATCCAAATGACCCTGATGCTGGATTGAGCGGTTTTGCAACAGCCATCACTATTGCAGGTGTTGGAATTATGTTAGGTGCGATAGTAAGTCCAGCCGCAGTAAGACGTTTTGGCCGGCATAGGTGGATGCGAATAGCGATGTTGATTGCAAGCCTTGGGCCAATAATTTTTGTTTTCTCCCAGAGTGAAATTGCGATGATCGCGATGGGATTTGTCAGTGGATTTGGTGGCCAAGGAGTCAAAGTCACAAATGATGCTCTTGTTCAAGAAAAAATTTCTGATGATTACCGTGGAAGAGTTTTTGCTGTCTACGATGTGGTTGTTAATGCAGCAATAGTTTCAGGTTCGCTAATCGCCGCGGTAGTTATGCCAAAAAATGGTCTTGGAATAACTCTGCCGTTAATTATTACCACTCTCTATTTAGTTGCGGCAATTTCACTTCGTAAAAATTGGTTCAAAGACTCACCAAAAATAATTTAATTTGCTGGTTTAGCTGTTTTCTTTCCACCATTTATTTAATTCACTAATTGCGCGCTCACGCCCTAGTGGGCCATTCTCCATCCGCAGTTCCAGTAAGTACTCGTAAGCGTCCCCAACTTTTCGAGATGGTTTTAAATTTAAAATTTCCATGATTTCGTTGCCATCTAGATCCGGTCGAATTTTGCCCAATTCCTCTTCTTCAAGAAGTTGTGCAATTCGAGCCTCTAACTGATCGTATGTCGTGGCGAGTAATTCGGCTTTTCTTACATTTCTGGTCGTGCAATCGGCGCGGGTGAGTAAGTGCAAATGAGTCAATAGTTCACCAGCATCTCTTACAAAACGGCGAACTGCACTATCGGTCCATTCTGCATCTCCGTATCCATGGAACCTCAGATGTAATTCAACTAACTTTGAAACATCTTTAATAGTTTCTCGGTCAAATTTCAATGCACGCAAGCGCTTATTAGCCATATGGGAGCCAACAATTTCATGATGGTGAAATGAAACTCCACCTCCGGGTATTAGTGCTCGAGTTTTTGGTTTTCCAATGTCATGTAAAAGTGCGGCTAATCGCAAAATTAAATTTGGTCCGCCAAGTCTCTCCTCTTGATCAATTGCTTGTTCAAGAACTATAAGTGAATGCTCATAAACATCTTTATGACGGTGGTGTTCATCAATTTCAAGTTGTAGTGCAGGAAGTTCTGGTAAAAATTGTGCCGCTAAACCAGTTTCGACCAACACTGTTAACCCAAGTCGTGGATTTACGGACATTAAAGTTTTTACAAACTCATCTCTAATTCTCTCTGATGAAATAATTTGTAACCTGTCCGCCATCTCAATAATTGCGACGCGAACTTCGGGTGCAATCGCAAAATCAAGTTGAGCAGCGAATCGAGCGGCCCTCATCATCCGCAGTGGGTCATCACTAAAAGATTGTTCAGGTGTTCCGGGAGTTCGTAATTGTTTCGCGATTAAATCTTGCATTCCGTTATGCGGATCAATAAAGAGATTTTCTTTTCCGTCTAATTCTAAAGCCATCGCATTCACCGTGAAATCTCTTCTACTTAAATCACCTTCGAGAGAATCTCCGTACTGCACATCTGGCTTGCGGCTATCTTTGTCATAACTTTCGCTGCGATAAGTTGTGATTTCAATACTTAAACCATTTTTTTGCGCAGCAATAGTTCCGTATTCAATTCCCGTGCTCCACACAGCATCTGCCCAGCCACTTAACAATTCTTTAGTGATTTCAGGAAGAGCATCTGTAGTGAAATCTAAATCTCCACTCGCATTTTTATTGCGGCCTAAAAGCGCATCCCGAACTGGTCCGCCTACTAATGCCAGCCGATGGCCCGCCCCCCGGAACCGGTCCGCCAATTGATTTGCCTCAGGCGGGACCTTGATCAATGCGGCTATGGCAAGAGCAGCCGAAGCGTGCGGATCATTTGACATGGGTTGAAGGGTACGCGGGTAGGCTAGGGCTATGTCCCGAACCTCCGGTGAGGACGGGCTAGCGGCGAAAAAAACGCTACCTTCCTCGCCAATTCCTGCCCCGCGTCCACCAAAATCCCAGCCCACGCCAAAACCTGGACCGGGTAAGTCGGTGGCGAAAAAAAATGACAGTAAAAGTCCTGTTGTTAAGCCGGGAGCGGAAAAGCCTGGTGACTTAAAGGCGAAGAAGTCTTCGCCGAAAAAAACGGCTAAGACAGATAAAAGCAAAAACCCAAATACTTCGCGCCGAGTCGAAGAGATCAGCGCTGGGGGCTTAGTTGTTGATTTGAGCGGCGAGCGCGGTTTGCTCATTGGTCGGCACGACAAACGTGGTCGCACGCTTTGGTCACTTCCAAAAGGTCATATTGAGACTGGAGAAACTCCTGAAGCTGCCGCTCTTCGAGAAGTTGAAGAAGAAACTGGAATTGTCAGCAAAATTACTCGGTCTTTAGGTGTCATTGATTTTTGGTTTATGGCAGATGGAAAACGTATTCATAAAACTGTTCACCATTTTCTTTTTTCTGAAGTTAGTGGCGATCTTGCACCGCAAATTAGTGAAGTTGATGTAGTTGATTGGTTTCCACTTGATGAAATCGCCACTCGTCTTGCCTACCCAGATGAGCGCAAATTAATCGCGCGCTCCGGAGATCTACGTAAACCATGAAGCGCATTTCGATTGTCTTGACAGTAATAATTGGGTCAATCGGATTTCTTTTCTTTACACCTGTGGCAAGTTTTTCGGGTTTTTCTGGTTTCTCTAATGGGAATGCCACAGTAAATGAATCGTTAATCATCGTAAGTGGACCTACTCATCGTGAAATGAGTGGAAAGTTTTTAGATGACACACTTATTGAAGATTTAAGTTTTGGTGGGAAACTGGCTGAAGTACTTAAGCCGAGCGTAAAGAGTCGAACTTGGTTGATAGATCCTTCTGTAATTGAAGAGATTATTGACATGAGTGATGGGTACACAGTTTTGCCGAAAGTTAAAGGCGCTGGTGAAGAAATCGCCACTCAATTTCTTGTTGATTTGAAATATGCAATTGGCAATGACCCTGTTTATGCGCTTCCTTATGGTTCTCCGAAAATTTCGACGCGAAAGAAATTTTCTGATGTTGAATTTTCGCAATTGCAAAGTGTTAGTTCTGTCAGGTTAGCGCGTGCACTTGGTAGAGCCGTTACAGCGGGAGCGCCACCCAATTGGAATGAAACTCCCCAGAAGTTAAGTTCAATGAATATCGCCGAATTTAGAACTTTACGAAAGCAATTGGCTTTAATCTCACAAGTCAGTAACGATCTGGTAATTAGCGAGACCGCAATCCGGCTTAATACACTTTTAAATCCAAAACTTGATAAAAAATCTTCGCAGTATCTGGCAGTTTCTTTTACAGGAGCAGTAAATCGTCTAGCAGAAAAACTTCGAGTGCTTCCTGGTCGCTACACACTGACTTCTCGTGAAGAAAAATTGCCGGTGACGATCGTTAATGATTTTGATGCGCCTGCTCAAGTTGTTCTTACACTCAAAGCAAATAATTCACGGATTCTTTCCATTGAAGATCGTGCACTTTATTTACAACCTAATTCCCGGACTCAAGTTTTAGTTCCAGTTAAAGCGATTGCGAGTGGAAAAGTAGAATTACAGGCCCAACTTGAAACATTACGCGGCACCAAATACCAAGGAATCTCTACGCTTGCTGTCACCATTGCAGTAATCGGCCCAATTGTTGGTTGGGTTATGGCGATCGCCGGCATCTTATTAATTGGCGCGGCTGGTACGCGGATCTTCCGTCGGGTACGAAAGGCGCGCGCAACGGGAGCAACCAGAAATGGTTCAGGTGATAAATGAGTAACGAACCGGATTTCATCAGATCTTCTGCAGTTATGGCCGCGGGCACACTTGTCTCACGACTTACCGGACTTATTCGAAATTTATTATTAGTTGCTGCACTTGGTACCTCTATTTTTGCTGACACATTTAACGTAGCAAATACTCTGCCCACCATTCTTTACATTTTGTTAGCAGGTGGTGCCTTAAATTCAGTCTTCGTACCTCAACTAATTCGAGCTATGAAAGATGACCCTGATGGCGGAGAAGCATTTACATCTCGCTTATTAACAATAATCACTTTAATTTTGGCCGTAATCACAGCGCTTTCCGTAATATTTTCTCCATTATTAGTTCGTATTTACGCTCCAAAGTTCACTAATCAGGGAATTGAAACTGAATTTTCATTGACGGTTACTTTTATGCGCTACTGCTTGCCACAAATTCTCATGATGGGAATTTTTGTCATGTGGAGTCAAGTTGGAAATGCCAGAGGAAAGTTTGGCCCGATGATGTGGGCCCCGGTTGCAAATAATTTAGTTGTAATCGCGGTTTTAATTATTTTTCTAGCAATCGCACCTGATGTAACTGCTGAAACAATTTCATCAGGACAGGTTGCTCTTCTTGGCCTCGGTACTTCGCTCGGCTTTGTGGTTCAAGCAGCGCTACTTTTCCCAGTTGTTGCCAAATCAGGTTTAAATCTCCGCCCTCGCTTTGATTGGAAAGATTCAAATCTAACTAAATCTTTCAAGTTAGGTGCCTGGACCTTGCTTTTTGTTTTCATTAATCAAATCGGATATCTAGTAGTAGTGAATGTGGCTACTGCAACTTCAGCTGCGGCAAAAATTGCTGGGCTAACCACTGGAGTTGGTTTCACTCCATATAGCTATGCTTATTTTGTTTTTATCCTTCCGCATTCGATTATTACGGTTTCGGTAATTACTGCATTGCTTCCGCGCATCTCTCGTTTTGCTGCAAATAATGAAAAAGCTAAAGTGCGTAATGAATTAGAAAAATCTCTTACAAATGTAGCTGTAGCAACAGTTCCTAGCGCAATTGCATTTTTATTTTTTGGCACAGCAATAGCGACTTTGCTTTTCTCTGGTAGCACTCGCGCTGACTCTGCTCAAATTGGATTGGTTTTGGCTGGCTTTTCACTCGGATTAGTTCCATACAGTGCACAATTACTTTTATTGCGTGGGTTTTATGCTTTTGAAGATACTCGCACCCCAGTATTAATTAATTTTGCAAGCACCGCTCTATCAATACTGCTTTGCATAATTTCTGGTGAGGTGCTTCCGCTTAAATGGGTAACAGTGGGTCTTGCGGTGGCCCTTGGCTTAGGAAATTTGCTGGGCACAGTAATAACTTTGAAATCACTTGGGAAAAAAGTTGGTTCTTTTCATTACGCCTCCTTGTTAAAATCCCACCTTCGCCTAACTTTTATTGCGCTTTTAGCCGGCGCACCTGCATTCGCCCTATATTTTGTAATTGAACAAAAATTTGGCACGAGCTTAATCGTGGTTGGATTTAATTTGACACTTGCTGGATCAGCAATGGGGGCTTTGTATCTGCTCTTTGGCTCCCTGCTCAAAGTAAATGAGATAAATTCACTCAGAATTCAAGTAATTAGGCGCCTAGGGCGAAATTAGGGATTTTCTGATTTATTGGAATATTCAGGATTAGGATTAGCGTTATCTTAAGTAGAGAAAGTGATGCGATTAAATTGCGAAATTTAGTAATTGTAGGTTCAGGACCCGCCGGGTACACCGCCGCTATTTATGCTGCACGTGCACAATTAAATCCATTGATTTATGAAGGCTCTGTGACTGCCGGTGGTGCGCTGATGAACACTACTGAGGTAGAAAACTTTCCAGGTTTTGCTGAAGGCATCATGGGTCCAGATTTAATGGATGCAATGCGAAAGCAAGCTTTGCGTTTTGAGGCAGAGTTAATTACAGATGACATTGTTGAGATGGATTTGAAATCTAAAGTAAAAGTTTTGATTGATGGAACCGGCCGAAAAATTGAAGCTAAGGCAGTCATTCTCGCAATGGGTTCTGCCTATCGTGAGATCGGCTTAACAAATGAAAAACGGTTATCGGGCCGTGGAGTTTCATGGTGTGCAACTTGCGATGGATTTTTCTTCCGTAACCAAAATATTGCAGTCGTGGGTGGTGGAGACTCAGCGATGGAGGAAGCAAACTTTTTAACAAAATTTGCTGACAAGGTAACTCTGATTCATCGCCGCGATAGCCTTAAAGCATCAAAAATTATGGCTGAGCGCGCGCAAGCAAACCCTAAAATTGAATTTTTATGGAACAGCGAAGTGGTCGATGTGCTTGGTGAAGATAAAGTTAGCGGCTTATCTATCCGAAACACTGTTTCCGGTGATTTGAGTGTTCTAGATGCCACCGGATTATTTGTAGCGATTGGACACGACCCGCGTAGTGAACTCGTTAAGGGGCAAGTCAGCCTTGATGATGAAGGGTATGTAAAAGTGGGACAGGGCAGCACTAAAACAAATCTTGAAGGTGTTTTTGCATGTGGAGATCTTGTCGACCACACTTATCGACAAGCGATTACTGCCGCTGGTTCAGGATGTGCTGCGGCGCTGGATGCTGAAAGATTCTTATCTGGGCACTAAAGTTTTTAACCTAAGTTAAATCAAATAGAGAGAGAAGCTAATGGGAGCAACAACACCAGTAACGACAGCTAACTTTGATGCTGAAGTTCTGAAAAGCACAACACCGGTACTTGTAGATTTTTGGGCTGAATGGTGTGGGCCATGCCGTGCAGTGGGTCCAATTTTGGAAGAGATTGCTAATGAGCAAAGCGGAAAAATAAAAATTGTTAAATTGAATACTGATGAAGAATCAGCAATCGCCATCAAGTACGGAATTACATCTATTCCAACGATGAACCTCTTTGTTAATGGCGAAATTGTAAAAACTATTGTTGGTGCACGTCCAAAGCCTGCAATCATGAAGGAACTCGAAGGCTTTATTTAACTCGTGGAAGAGTTAGCCAAGGTTGGAGATGTCGGTGCAATTGTCACTGAAACAATTACATCTTTATCGCGCCTTGGATTACTAAATTCACCAGAAGTTGCCTTTACAAAAGAAGTTGTAGAGGCATTGCGGGCGTTTCAGCAAAGTCGTGGATTAACCGCAACTGGAAAATTAACTCGAGATATATACCTCGCACTAGAAGAAGCACGATGGCGACTCGGAGATCGAAATCTTTCATACATTCCTGGTGCATTAATTCGTGGAGATGACATTGCGACTCTGCAAAATCGTTTAAATGAAATGGGATTTTCATCTGGGCGAGTAGATGGCATTTATGGAGTTTTAACTGAAGGTGCTGTAATCGAATTTCAAAAATCAGTTGGTCTTCCTGCTGATGGGGTATGCGGCCCTGCAACATTTACTGCGCTAATTAGATTAACTGGAACTGTTAAAGGTGGTCTTGCTAGTTCTTTGCGAGATACGTATTTGATTCACCAGCGTGGTCCCGCATTAGCTGGGAAAGTAATTGCGATTGACGCAAGTTTTGGTGGAGATTTTCTTGGTGCTCAAGCATTTGGACTCAATGAAGCCCAAATTACTTATGATGTTGCAAAAAGATTAGAAGGAAGATTAAGCGCATTAGGTGTAAAAGTATTTATGACCCGGGGAAAAGATAATAATCCAAGTGAATTAGATCGAATTAATTTTGCAAATAAAGTTAATTGCGACTTACTAATTTCTTTGCATTTAGATAGCAGTTCTTCTACAAATGCACACGGTGTCGCCACTTACTATTACGGAAATGCCACACATGAAATCCATTCCGTTGTTGGTGAACGTTTCGCACTTTTGGCGCAGCGTGAAATTTGCGCACGTACTGATTTATTGAATTGTCGTACCCACGGCAAAAGTTGGGAAATATTGAGATTAACAAAAGCACCGTCAGTTCGAATTGATTTGGGATATTTAAGCAATGAAGGGGATGCGCAAAGATTGGCCAGATCTTCTTTTAGGCAGTCTTTGGCCGAAGCCTTGGTTGTGGCGGTACAGCGACTGTATTTAGCCGCCGAAGAAGATGCACTGACTGGAACTTTACGAGTTGAGGATTTGAAGCGAGCTGGGCTCCGTAAATAGAGCAAGTAGAGCAAGTAATTACAGAAACCCTCCATACCTATCTCTATGAGATGATTGTCCTTCACATTAATTTGAAGGGGGCGAGTGGTTTGAGTTCATTAATTCCGAAAAACGAGGAAAACTTAACCGCCCGTTACGCCTCCCGTGCAGCTTTGATGTTGCCTAGTGAGATCCGCTCGCTTTTTGCAGTGGCCTCTCGTCCGGAAATTGTTTCACTCGCTGGTGGAATGCCTAATCTCTCTGCGCTTCCAATGGATGTAATGGCAAGTGTGGTTCAAAAATTAGTTTTAGAAAATGGCACTGAGGCTTTGCAGTATGGCAGCGGACAAGGTCATCCAAAGTTGCGTGAGCAAATTTGCGAAATCATGGCACTCGAAGGAATTCGAGCAAAAGGCGACGACATCGTTGTTACCACCGGATCTCAGCAAGCCCTAGATCTAATCACTCGAATATTTATTGATCCAGGTGATGTGATTCTGGCTGAAGCCCCTTCTTACGTTGGAGCACTTGGTGTTTTTGCTCAATACCAAGCGAATGTTGTTCATATTGCTATGGATGATAAAGGTTTGATTCCTGAAGCCCTAAGAGAAGCGATCAAAACTGTTCGTGAAGCAAAACGTAAAATTAAATTTATTTACTTAATACCAAATTTCCAAAATCCTTCCGGTGTAACAATGCCCGCAGCACGCAGAACAGAAATTCTTGAAATTTGCCGGGATGCCGAAATTTTTGTGGTCGAAGATAATCCTTATGGCTTACTTGGTTTTGATGGTCCGACGCCAAATGCAATGCGAGCAGAAGATTCTGAAAATGTAATTTATTTGGGGTCTTTTTCTAAAACTATTGCTCCCGGACTTCGAGTTGGCTGGGCTCTAGTTCCACAAGCTGTTAAAGAAAAATTAGTAATCGCAAATGAATCTTCGGTTTTGTGCCCATCAAATTTCGCTCAGTTAACAATCTCTGGTTATTTGGCTAATGAACCTTGGAGAGATCAAATTGCATCTTTCTGCGATTTGTACCGAGACCGCCGTGATGCAATGTTGGAATCTTTGGATGAATTCTTCCCAGTAACAGCAACATGGACTCGTCCTAAAGGTGGTTTCTATGTTTGGGTTACCTTGCCCCCAGAAATTGATACCAAAGTATTAGTTCCGCGTGCCATCGCTGCAAAAGTTGCTTATGTTCCAGGGACTGCTTTTTATGCTGATGGTTTTGGAAGTTGGCAGATGCGTCTTTCATACTGCCATCCAACCCCTGAGCGGATCCGACAAGGCGTAAAAGCCCTTGCTGGCGTAGTTAAAGAAGAGATTGATCGCCGATCAAATGGCGTAGCTAAATTAACTTCCCGCTAACTCAATAATTCGCGCAGTTACTAAAGCAATCTCATCTGAAGTTAACAACTCTGGAGTTAAAAAGATTTCCTGGTCATCATTTCTTTGATCAACAGCAATTCTTGGTTCTGACTCCCACAGTTTTAATGCGAGTTCACGCGCGCTCATTCCGAAAACATCCTTCTCTATTTCAATCTTGATCCGGGGAAGTGGTTGTCCAGCCTCATTTAAAACCATTTTTGAAGGTTTAAATCCTTTTATATCGGAAAAATCACTAACCCATTGATCGCAAATTGCATTCCAAACTCTTGCTTGCTCTTCGTGATCCGCGTTCACATACATTTCTACTGCCTTCAAGATTGCAAAGATTTCTTCTTTACCGACTTTCAATGATCTGGCTTTAGTTGTATTTGGTGCAGCAAATTTGGCTGCAGCTTTAATGATTTCCACTTTTCCTAGAATTAATCCGGTCGTCTGTGGACCTCGCAAACCTTTACCGCCACTAAACAAAACAACATCGGCGCCTGCATCTCTAGTGAAATGCCAAAGGTTGCTCACTGGAGGTATCTGCGCAGCTGCATCAACAATGACTGGAACATTATGTTCTTTAGCAATTTCAACTGTACGTTGAATTGAGAGTGCTCCTGGTGGTCGATTTAAACCCGGTACAAAAAAGATTCCTGCAGTTTTTTCATTAAAGGCATTTATCAATTCCGCTTCAGATCGTGATCCTTCTGAGCCAATCACCTTAATTACTCCGCCTGCGAATTCAATAGATTTCACATAATCAACCATGTGGGTGCAATCAATTATAAATTCATTTCTAGTATCACTTTTATTTAAATCCATAACTGCAAGCACCGACAATACAACCGCTGCAGCACAACCCGGAGTTATATAAGCGGCGTCATTTTTTGTTAATTGCGCTATCCGTTCCCCAGCAACTCTATGTAGTTCTTCAAGCTCCACAAATTCACTTGCACCTTGCACCATGGCGGCTAATACTTCGGGCGCCATTCGTGATCCGCCGATACGGGTATATGTAGTCGCAGCATTTAGGACTCTAGGAATTCCTAATGAGGCAAGAGTTAAATTCTCCATCTTTATCCTTTGATCTCCTTAATTATTCGTTGTAAATCGGCACCCGATGCAAACTCAATGATTAGTTTTCCATTGCTCTTACCACTGCCCATTTCAACACTTACTCGAGTGTCGAGATGATCCCCTAGTTGATTAGCAATCTCTTCTAATTCCACATTGCGAGGTTTGGCTTTCTTACTCTTTGCAGGTTTATTTGTTTTGCTTCCCATTGAAACAATTTCTTCAGTTGCCCTAACACTTAATCCTTCTGCAACTATTCGTGCCGCTAACTTCTCCATCGCTGCTTCGCCCTCTAGCGATAGCAATGCTCTTGCGTGTCCTGCTGATAGAACTCCGGCAGCTACTCGTCGCTGGACTGTTGGAGGAAGTTGCAAAAGTCGTAAAGTGTTTGAAATGTGTGGCCTCGAACGACCGATCCGAAGTGCTAATTCATCATGGGTGTAATTAAAATCAGTAAGTAGTTGACTGTAAGCCGCGCCTTCTTCTAGCGCATTTAACTGGCTGCGGTGAATATTTTCTAATAACGCTTCTCGCAAAAGTTGATCATCTGGAGTTTGCCTAATGATCACTGGTATTTGCGTTAACCCCGCGGCTTTTGCGGCGCGAAAACGCCGCTCGCCCATTACTAATTCATATTTTCCACTTCCGGCACCACCAACATTTCTCACAACTGGTGGTTGTAAAATTCCAACTTCTTTTATTGAAGTAATTAGTTCATTTAATGCTTCTTCGTCAAAAACAGTTCGAGGTTGACGTGGGTTTGGTGAGATTTGCGAAATCAAAACTTCTTTTAAGTTTGCAACTTCTACTTCAACACCAGCAACGCTTTTTGTTAATTGCACTGGTTCACTAGTTGGAATTAACGCTCCGAGTCCACGGCCTAATCCACCTTTACGTGTACTCATTTTGCTATCTCCTGTCGGTTGTCTCTTTCACAAATTTCGCGTGCAGCATTTAAGTATGCAATTGCACCGGGTGAAGACATGTCATAAGTCATTACTGTTTGACCATAAGACGGTGCTTCTGAAACACGTACTGCTCGCGGAATTACACTTTGCAATACTTCACGCGGAAAATGTTCACGCACACTTGCAGCAACATCATTTGCTAATCGAGTTCTTCCATCAAACATAGTTAACAAGATTGCTGAAATATGTAATGTTGGATTAGCGCCAGTAGTTACTCGCGAAATTATATTTAACAACTGTGCAACTCCTTCAAGTGCGTAGTACTCGCATTGAATTGGAATTAATAATTCATCAGCTGCAATCAATGCATTAATAGTTAGCAAACCAAGACTTGGCGGACAATCAATAATTAAGTAATCAAATTTTTGGGTATTTGCTAAATTTAATATTGCTTCCTTTAATCGAGATTCACGGCGGTCAAGTGAAACTAAATCTATTTCGGCACCAGCTAAATTAACACTCGCTGGCAAACAATAAAGTTCTGGGAATCCCGGTGCTTTTTGCATTAACTCAGCGATGGATTTATTCTCAACTAAAACTTCATAACTGCCGGCAACATCTTCACTACGGTCTGCACCAAGGGCAGTACTGGCATTACCTTGCGGATCTAAATCAATAACTAAAACTTTTAATCCACCCATAGCTAGTGCAGCAGCCACATTTACCGCAGTTGTGGTTTTGCCGACCCCACCTTTTTGATTTGCGACAGTAAATATCCGGGTGGCTTTTGGCTTAGGAAGTGGCTCGCGCAACCTGCGGGTACCTACTACTTTTTTCCCGCCAGATTGTTTGGCTTGAGTTGTTTCACGTGAATCCACGAGGGTGAGTTAACCAGCCTTTTCGATGGAAATCACCCTCACCGGAGGTTGCTCCGGCAATAGTGGGTAGGAGGCCAAAATTACCTCTGCTTTGCTCGGGTTAAAACGGCTCATGGGCGCTGCGGCCAACTCGCTATCCGCGCTCTCCCCCTTCAAAGCGAGCAACTTTCCCCCTGG
>Ga0214168_1000326_pt1 | contig 19366 bp, 9 predicted proteins | sample LakMenepilimnion_FD_153002 | JGI IMG/M metagenome (GOLD analysis project Ga0214168, IMG submission 153002) | Freshwater microbial communities from Lake Mendota, WI - Practice 29OCT2010 epilimnion v4 | ecosystem: Environmental > Aquatic > Freshwater > Lake > Epilimnion/Euphotic zone | place: Lake...
GGTTCGGTCGCCAATTCCGCATCCTGCCAATGGCAAAGCGCGTAGGTGTAGCCATAGAGGTCGCTATGGATTTCCAATTCGCCGATGCGATGAATGCCGGAACGAATGAAGTGTCGAAGTTGACTGGCGATGGACATTTTTTGATGAAATTTTATTCGATGCAATCAATTGGCAACCAATGACTTGTGGGCTTTGTCGAAATCAGAAACTTGATCGAGGATCACATCGGCGATGAGCCTCTCGGTGCCGATGGCGGAGCTGTAATACAAAGTTTTGCCGCGAAGGTGATGCGGATTGTGGCGGAAAATTTCGCGTTGGCTGGCAGCAGCGCCGACCTCGCTTTCGATGCCAAGCAAGACGGGGATGTCTTGATACGAGTGAAGTCCATCGGAAATGAAGAATGGCACGACGATCACCTGATCGGTCGGCGTGAGCTTGTCCCACTCGGCGATGAATGGAGCTTCTTCCATGTAGGTATCGATCACCGATGCATAGCCGGCACCCGCAGCAATGATGAGGTCGACCTGATCGCGGATTGCTTTGGTGGAGTTCTGGTTGAGGCCTGTGCCGTGGCCGGTGATGATGAGCGAGGCCTCGGACGGCTTCACGCCCGGTGCGACCTCTTTGGCGCGGCGCAGGAGGAGTTGGGTCATGGAAGGATGAACCCCAACCGGCGCGCAGTAATGAAGCGTTTTGCCGCGGACGATGGAGGTCGGACCATCGAGACCGAGCTCGCGAGGGATCACGTCCTGCGTGAAATAACCTTCGCTGATGAAGTCCGGCACGACATAGACCTCATCGGCATCGATCATGTAAAGGGCTTCGCGCAGGGAAGGTTCCTCTTTCCAAAAGCAGCAATGCACCTCGGCAAAAATCCCGCGGCTGCGGATCTCATCGGCGTGATCGAAGTACGGCGTGGACGAATCGGGATTTTCCGTCGAGCCATGGCCGACGATGAGCAGGGCGCTGTTTGGCTTGGGCGCGATCGACATGCAGCGAAATTGGCTTTGTTCGGGCGGATTGCAAGTCGTGGGATGAAATGCGCGTTGCGAAATGCGTGGCGGCGGTCGTATGAATGGGGCGTGATGTTTGCCCGCATGCGCATTTGGGATGATGATTTGCCGCGCAGCGGGCCTGAAGCGATGGCGATCGACGAGTGGTTGCTGGAATCATGCGAAGTGCCGCTGCTGCGCATTTATCGCTGGAGTGGTGAGTGGGGAAGCCTTGGGTATTTTGGTGAAATCGCGTCGGCGAGATCTGCTTTTCCTGGCCTCCAATGGGTGCGTCGCCGGACCGGTGGCGGGGTGGTGGATCATCGTGCGGATTGGACCTACACGATCATCGATCCGGCGGGTGGTCCGCTGGCGAGGGCGAGGGGAGATGAGAGTTATCGCCTGATCCATGAAGCTCTGGCAGCGGCGCTAAGAGAGTGCGGAATCGAATGCCGCTTGAGCGCGGGCGAGGGGGGCAATGATGCTTCGGCATGTTTTCAAAATCCTGTGCGGCGGGATCTGTTGGGGGCCGATGGTAAAAAAATTGCCGGGGCGGGTCAGCGCCGGACGCAATGCGGGCTTTTGCACCAAGGTTCGCTAGCACTGGGCAAAATGCCAGATTCTGGTCTCGTCGAAAATTTCGCCAATAGACTCGCGCGTGAGCCCGAATTCGTGCGACTGGATCCGCCCAAGGCGATGATCGATGGCAAAATTGCCACCATGTACGGCTACGATGCATGGACCCAACGGCGTTGAGCCAGCGGTGCTGGGCAGCACTCTCCGTGCTTGCCCTTCCGGGGCGAGTGGGCATGCTTCGCGGCGCAGTGAGTCTGATCCCGGTAGAGCCAAGCAGGGAAGTTTTCGCCGGTCTGGCGAAGCAGGGAAATGTCGTGCCCGTTTTCACCCAACTGGCGGCGGATTTCGAGACCCCGCTTTCAGCGTATTTGAAGATCCGCGACGGCCGGCATTCGTTTTTGCTCGAGAGTGCCGAAAGCACCGAAAAAGGCGGCCGCTGGTCGATCCTCGGCAGCAAACCGAGACTCAGCTTTGAGGCGTGCGGCAAGGAGATCACGCTGCGCAAAGGTGACGAGGTGAAAAACTACCGCGCCGAGGGCGATGTGCTGAGCGCGCTAGAGCAGGAAATGGCCGGCTACCGTCCGGCTGGTCACGAAGGCTTGCCAGTCTTCACCGGCGGCATGGTCGGTTATCTTTCCTACGATGCGGTGCGGCAGTTTGAGCCGACCCTCGGAGATCCACCACCCGACGCGCTTGGTATTCCCGATGCGGTGTTCGTGCTGGCTGACACGCTGCTGGTTTTCGACCACCGCCTGCGCCGATTGCAGATCATCGCCAACGCGTTCATCGACGAATTTGATTCGCCTGAAGCCGCCTACGATGATGCCCGCACAAGAATCGATGCCACGGTCGCCGCGCTCAACCGTCCGCTGCATGTGCCGGCGCTCAACGGGCTTTCCGCCATCGGTGAAATTGATGCCAAGAGCAACACCACGCAGGAGGAATTCGAAGCGATGGTGCGCGCGGGCAAGGAATTCATCGCTGCGGGCGACATCTTTCAATTTGTGCCAAGTCAGCGCTTTGAAGCCGACTTCACTCAGTCGCCTGTCGACCTCTACCGCGCGCTGCGATTAGTGAATCCATCGCCCTACATGTTCATCCTTGAGATGGGGGATTTCTCGCTCGTTGGGAGTTCGCCGGAAGTTCATGTGCGCTCGATCGCCGGGCGCATCGACATCCGCCCGATCGCCGGCACGCGCTGGAGGGGCAAGACGCCGGAAGAGGATGATGCGCTGGCTGCCGATTTGCTGGGCGATCCGAAAGAGCGTGCCGAACACTTGATGCTTGTCGATCTCGCGAGAAACGATGTCGGCCGCATCGCCAAGCATGGCGCAGTAAAAGTCGATGATTTCATGATCATCGAGCGCTACAGCCATGTGATGCACATTGTCTCGAATGTCAGCGGCGAGCTTGATCCACAGCACAGCGCCTATGATGTGTTACGCGCGACATTTCCTGCTGGCACCGTGAGTGGCGCGCCGAAGATCCGCGCGATGCAGATCATCAATTCGCTCGAGAAAAACAAACGCTGCGCCTACGCCGGTGCGGTCGGTTATTTTGGTTTCGATGGCTCACATGATTCCTGCATCACGCTGCGCACTTGCTTACTCAAGAACGGCAAGGCTTATGTGCAATCGGGCGCCGGAGTCGTTGCTGACAGCGATCCGACCTACGAATACAACGAAACCGTGAACAAGGCCAAAGGCATGCTGCGTGCCGTGGCATTGGCCCGCACCTTGCAGGAATGAATCCACCCGAAAGATCCGCACGATGCTCCTGATCATCGATAACTACGACTCGTTCACCTACAACCTCGTCCAGTACTTCGGCGAGCTTGGTGCCGACATGCGCGTCTTCCGCAACGACGCTGTATCGGTCGATGAAGTGCGTGCGATGAAACCCGAGCGCATCTGCATTTCGCCGGGTCCCTGCACGCCTAACGAGGCGGGCATTTCCTGTGAATTGATCAAGGAAATGGGCGCGAGCACACCGATTCTCGGCGTGTGCCTCGGGCATCAGTCCATCGGGCAAGTCTACGGCGGTGATGTCGTGCGCGCCGACCGTCTCATGCACGGAAAGACCTCGCCGATCCATCACAAGGGCCAAAGCGTGTTCGCGGGGATGCCCGATCCCTTCGAGGCAACGCGCTATCACTCGCTCATCGTCAAACGCGAGACGCTGCCGGATTGTTTGGAAATCACCGCATGGACCGAAGAAGGCGAAATCATGGGGCTGATGCACAAGCAGCACCCGGTGCACGGCGTGCAGTTTCATCCTGAGTCGATCCTCACACAGGATGGCAAGCGACTCTTGGAAAATTTCTTGAAGATCTGAAGGGGAGCTTTTCGGTGAATTGTGGCGGCCACGCGGTTTCTGAAAATGCTCAATAAATCGCGGGAGGATCATCCTCAGCAGCTTCCAACAAACCGCGCTCGACAAGAAATCGATCAGCCGCGCCGATGGTGAGTTCGAAGTTGTGGTGACTGAGGTTGAAGTTGAAAAAACCATGCTCGGCTTTCTCGTAATCGATGAGCTCGCAGGTATTTCCACGCCAGCGGGCCTTGCGGCAAAATGAGGCGACTTTCGCGAATGGCGCGATGCGGTCGGCCTTGCCATGGAAGAACATCATCGGCGGCAAATGACGGCGCAGCAGCCGCAGCGGCGAGTTTTTCTTCGCGCTCAACTCGTCGGGAAATTTCGAAAACGCCGCACTGCCAGCTCCGGCGTCGACCAGAGCACTGAAGAGGACCAGGGCCTGCGCCCGACAATCAAGGCCGTCAACCGGCGCCAGTTCTTGCTCCTTGGGCAGGGTGGCCATCAAAGCCAGCAATGCGCCACCGGCCGCACCGCAGACGACAACGCGTTCGGGGTCGATCTCAAAGGTCGCCGTCTTACGGCGCAGCCAACGAATCAAGTCGCGGGCATCCTCGATGGCTTCAAGCGCGCCCGTGCCATGACGCGATGTGGTCCGTGTTTCCGCTGCTACCGCCACCGCGCCGCGGTCGGCAAAATGCAGGCAGTGGGGGACAAATTGGGCGGGAGAGGGGCTTTCCCAGAATCCGCCATGAAAGAAAACCACCAGCGTCCGAGGCTTGCCGGAGGATTTTTTCGGCAAAAACAAATGAGCCATTATCTCGCCCTGTGGGCGTTCGGCATAGGCATGAGTCGACGCCCCCTTGAGCATTTCACGATCCCGCTCCTCGCCGATCGGCACCACTCGATTCACATTTCCAGTCATGGCTCGAAGCATCAATTAGCGGCGTGACATCGGCCGCTGCGATTTGTTTGTTGTGAAACAGGCCCCTTTGTCCAATCGTTTCGCACATGAAGTCGCTCGCATGCTTGATTTCGCTCACATTTGCCTTCACGCTGATCTCTCACGCGCAGGAAAATTTGCAGGCGCCCTTGGAGCAAAGCTATCGCGCCTGGCGTGACGCGATGCAGCGCAAGGATATCGTCATATGGAAGCAAGTGACCGCGCCGCATCGTCAGATGGAAATCAAGAACCGCATTTTGTCGGAAAAACGAGCGTTTCCTGTGGCTGTTTTCGATCTACCCGCGGCACCACCCAAACTCGATGGCATGAAATTTCTCGAGGCCACTCGCAACGGAGCGACCGCAAAGGCATCGTATTTCGGAAAGATTGATTTCGGAATCGGCAACAAGTCGGCCGACAACCTGCTGGTGATCTCATTCGTGCAGGGAAAGGGGGGCTGGCTCTACGATCGGGCCGATGTGGTGAATCTGGCGTCCTTGCCGGAAGTCCGCAAAGAGCTCGCGGCCGGAAATGTGAAATACCTCAAGGAGACACCCGAAGCGCGGCCGTCTGGCATTGTTCCGCCCGTGCCAAGCGAGGCCCAAGCTGCCAAGACCATCGCCAAAATCTATGTGTTTTGCCCGGGTCGCGAGGTGAACGCCCAGATCAACCGGATCAGCCGCCATCGTTTCGCAAATGTCCAGGATGCCGAAATCGTCATCGGCGGCGCACTCGACGGGCTCAACGAGGTCAATTTCACCACCCGCCGACTCGAGGGATCGACCGGCAAGGAGGCCATCAGCATCCGCGTCTATCTCATGTCCCAAGTCCCAGGGGTCAAACCCATCAAGGTTTTTGAGTATCAGGCCAAGGAGGGCGAGTCCGTCAAGGGATCCAGCACAGGACGCTTTGAAGTGACCCCGGCCACGCAGGCTGTTCTGACTGGAAAAAGCAGGTAATCAGGGTCATCATCGGGGAAATTTATTCCATTTCAGGTTTTTTGGTAACTAATCCGTATTACATACATTGTCACAAGTTGTAATTAACCATTCCATCGGAGTTCAAATCTGCGATAATGATAAGGTTGCTAGATATGAGCACTGAGATGAGACGGAAATTGAAAAAGACCCCGAAACCCAAGGTCAGCGTCGGCGAGCGGACGGCGCAAACGCGACGACCCTTGTTTCGGATCTATGAGATCCATTCGGAAATCCAGAGTGGCAGCTATCCGAACTGCAACGATCTGGCCAAGAAGCTCCAAGTTGAGCGCAAGACCATCCAGCGGGACATAACATTCATGCGCGATGAGTTGGGCCTGCCCTTGGTTTACGAAAACACGCTTCACGGCTACTTTTACGAGTCGGATATCAGCGGATTTCCCATATTTCAGACGACCGCCGACGAATTGGCCGGACTGTTCCTCGCCAGGAACGCGCTGGAATCGGTTCGTGGCACCACCTTGGCCACGGTGCTCCAGGAGGCATTTGCCAAGCTCACGCGTGGGATGATGGATAAAATCCAGTTCTCGTGGAGCGATCTCGACGAGGCCTTTTCCCGCAAGACCCTCGAACAGAAACCGCGCGATATCAAGCGCCTCGGAGAAATCACGCAATCGATTCTAAATCAACAAGTTACTACCTTTTTTTACCGAAAACTAACATCGGAGGAAGCTGAGCCGCGCAAGGTTCATCCGCTCCACCTCGGCGAGGTTGACGGCGGCTGGTACCTGATCGCATTCGATACCGACCGCAAGTCATTGCGCACCTTCGCGCTTCCAAGGATTAGTCGAATCAAGGCTTTGAACACCAAATTCAATCGACCCTTGGATTTTGACGGTCGGGCTTATCTGAATCGGTCCTTTGGCATCTGGAATGTCGCTGGTGACGATGCGCGGCATGAAGTTCGGGTAGAGCTGAAAGGCTATGCGGCGGTGATCGCTCAGGAGCGACGCTGGCATCCGACTCAGGAGACCACATTGCTCAACGCCAAAGGCACGCGCGTCGAAGTTTGCTTTGAAGTCGGCCGCCTGGAAGAAGTCCTGCGCTGGGTGCTGAGTTTCGGCAGTTGCGCCAAGGTCCTGGCTCCTAAGAAGCTGGCTGACCTCGTAAGGCAAGAGATCCGCGCGATGCAGGCGGAATGAATGACCAAAGCCTGCTTTGGACTTTATTTCCGGTCATCGACAAGACCGCTCCCTGCTCATACAGTGCGCACATGCTTCGCACCATTATCCTTTTTCTGAGCCTGACATTTTTGGCATTTGCGGACGAAAAAACCGACAAGTCCCCTGCTCCCAAATCCACCGACGGCGCCGCGTCCGAGTCATTGAAATCAGTGACTAAAAAAGCCTCGGTGCAGATCGACGGCAAAAAAATCCCCTACAAGGTGACATCGGGAAAAATCCAGCTCAAGGGCGACGACGGAAAAGCGCGCGCGTCGATTTTTCATGTCAGCTACGAGCGCGAAGATGTGCCGGACCGTTCCAAGCGCCCGGTGATGTTTGCCTTCAACGGTGGTCCGGGGTCATCCTCCGTTTGGCTGCACATCGGCGTGTTGGGTCCGCGGATTTTGAACCTCGAAGGTGACGGCACCCGCTCCACTCCCCCACCCCTTCTCGTTTCGGAAAATCCGCAGAGCATTCTCGATGTTTGCGATTTGGTTTTTGTCGATCCCGTGTCGACCGGATACAGCCGCGCGGAAAATGAGGTGAAGCCCGGGGATTTTCACGGGCTCAATCAGGACATCGAATCACTTGCTGATTTCGTTCGGATGTGGGTGAGCACTCACGACCGCTGGGCATCGCCGAAACACCTGCTTGGCGAATCTTATGGCGGCATGCGCGTGGCAGGGCTCTCCAAGCATCTGCAATCGCGGTACGGCATGCATCTCAATGGCGTGATTCTGCTTTCATCGCTGTTGGATTTCGCAACGGTCGCCGGCAATTCCGGCAGCGAAATTTTCCGCTCGGTCTACCTGCCGTCTTATACGGCCGTAGCCCACTTCCATGGCAAGCTCGAGGGCGACCACGACAAACTCGTTGCCGAATCAACCCAATTTGCCTACGGCGAATACGCCTCAGCCCTCATCATGGGATCGTCGATCAGCCCCGATGCATCCGCAAAGATCGCGTCGAAGCTTGAGTCGCTCACCTCGATTCCCGCCGCGACATGGCAACGGCACAGACTGCGCATCGATCCGACGGAGTTTCGTGCCGAGTTGCTGCGAAAGGAAGGCAAGTTCATTGGCAGGTTCGATGCGCGCGTCACTGCCGATGCGGGCGATGAAACCTCGCAAGAGGCGAAGTTTGATCCGTCCTACTCGCTGGCCTACGGTGCGTTTTCCAGTGCGATGATGGATTACCTCGGTCGCGATCTTGGGTATGATGAGGATCAACCCTACGAAATTATCACATCGAAGGTTGCGCCATGGCGTTGGGACGCCGAGAACACGGTAGTGAGTGTCGCCGATCGTCTATCAACCGCGATGCGCGACAATCCGCATCTCAAGGTGCTGGTGATGAGCGGCCACAATGACCTCGCCACTCCGCCAGAATCGATGGCTCAATCGCTGCGCCAGATGCTTGATCTCCCGCAAGCCGCGAGATCGAGGATTCGGACCGAATTTTACGAAGGCGGTCACATGTTTTATCTCAACCCCGCGGATCTGAAAAAAACCCGTGTGGATCTCGTCAAATTCCTCACGGAACCGTCGAAATGACCATTCGATAGAAGCGTTTTGATCCGGACGGCGCTTCAGCGATCTCTAGCAAAGCGGGTTGGGCATCTGCGGCGGTATCGGTGGGCTGACCCGAATTCGACCAAATCGACATGTCGTTGGAAACCTGGAGTAGGTAGCGGCGGTTGGCGATGGTTGGGATGCTGAGTGTGAAGCCGCTGCCGGACTTGGTGATGGTGAGTTTCGGGTAGCTGTGGATGTCGGCGACGATCGGGTTGAGTCCGACCAGCCACTCGACGGAATTTGTCATGCCATCGCCATCGGGATCGGCGCTGCCTACATAGTCCGCGGTGTTGGTAAAATAATCGTCCCACCACGAATTCGGGATTCCATCGGTGATGAGATTGGGCGCTTGGTCATCAACGCCTTGATCGAAGCCGAGGGTAAGAAGATGCGGACCGGATCCGGTAAGCTCGACCTCAACTTGGTGGGTTTGGGCCTGGTTGCGGCGATTGACAGTGGTGAACGCGGAGCCACTTACATCGCTCGCCGCGTCGTTGATTTGTGGAGCGACCACAAATGCCCTGATCGTGTCGGTGCTATTGTTGTTCACCAGATCGAGACGGCGACTGCCGGAAACATCAGCAGTGACCTCGTTGCTGAGGTTGGTGTGGCCGTTGAGCATCAGATCGAGCAGGTTTGGCGAGATGCCGAAGCGGACAAAGAGTTTGCTGTTTGATCCGAGCGAGTAGGCGGCGTTGAGTCTTCCGGCCCAGGTGTTTGGCAATGAGATGGTTTTGCTAATGCCATTTCGTGAGAAGGTCCATCCGGTGCTGCCGTTGGCGGAGCTGACCGTGTAGTCGCCATTCACGCCGGAATTCGATCCACTGGCACCTGCCACGGTCCACCAGTCTTTGAAACCGCTGGTGCGATAGGCGTTGATCGTGGTGCTCGATCCCACGAAGTTGCTTTCGCCCTCATTCTCGGAATCGGTGCCGCTGTACGAGGCGAAGTTGCCGGCAACCTGCCAGACCAGCCCGCTATCGGGATTGCGGAGCCACGCGGCCGTCATGCGCCCGCCCTTGCCTTCGAACACCGCAAAGACGCGGCTGTTGTAGAGCAGGTATTCGTTTGACCCGTCGAGATCCACATCGGTCGCTTCTGCAGCGAGAGTGCTGGCGCTGGCGCTTGCGTTCCATTGTTGTACGCGGCCGTAGATGTTTGCGAAGCGGGTTTGCGATTGGGTGTTGCGTGCAAAATCAGCAAGCGTTTGGCCAACGCCATTATCAACGCTGATGTAATCACCCGTGCTGTACTTGCTGAGGTCGGCATTCGTGGAGTTGTGAAATGCCGTCTGGAACATCGCGCCATGGATCACCGTTTCCGCGACCCGACGAAGGTTGGCCTTACCGGTATCGACCAATTTGACGGAGTCCCAAACCGTGTTGGCATGGCCACTCACGCCGACTTGTCCGAATACGGCAGACGCACCCAAAGCCAAGTTTTTCAAGCCCGGTCGGTTGTTTCCGCCGTGATACCAGTTGTCATAATTTTCACCGCTCGCGTGATCGACCCAATCCTTCGAAACAATGCTCGTGGTGGTGGCGTTGCCTTGGGTGATCGTGCCCCATGTGCCATAGGTGTTTCCGTCCTGACCTTTGTAATTGATCTGACCCGTGGCAATTTGCTGAGCGGTGACGACGCGAATCCACGGGCGGCTCGACAGCCAGCGAACATTCGCATCGTAGCTGGCGGCTTTGGTGTTGTTGGCGAAGTCACCCATGTCGCGCCATAGCGTCACCACCTGATCCTGGATCCCGCTGCGCGAACGGCGTGAGAGCAACTGCCGCACTGCTAGACTGCTGCCCTCGTCGAGGGTCTGATCGAGGTACTCGCTCGTCACATCGTGGATCGGAAAAATTTTCACCCCATTCACTTCATTGATGCGATAACCCGAAGTACCGAGCGCCGAGGAGCGGCCGAACCATTTGAGGAAATGGCGCATCTGGTCGGCAAAGGTGAAGTCATAGCCCATGCCGTCGATCGTCTGGAGCGTGGCGGTGTCGAGAACGCGTTCACTGGGCCAGAAGACCGAGCGTGATGCGGCATTGGACCCGTAAATCGTATCGAGGAATTGCTCGGACAAGGCCTTGTTCGAGTTGTTGAACTCCTGCGGGAAGTATCTCGAAACATGATCGGCAAAACTTGAGCCGACTAATGACACCCGTCCGCTAGAAACCAGATTGCGCAGGCGCGTGTTGAAGGTTGGCCCGTCATTGTTCGGCCATGCTCCGGCGCTTGGGTTTTTTGCCCACTGCAAGGCGGAGGCAAGCGTCGGCGTCAGGTGTAGCGTGAGCGGCGCGTTGTACGATTCGTGGGTTTCGACAAGGCGTGAGTAACCCACCGCCGGCGACCCGCTGCGGACAAGCGATTGAGTCACGCTCGACGGCTGGATGGCCTGATTCCCATGAGCCAGCAGCATGACCTTGGCGGACTTGTTGCGGTCGTTGTACGCGCTGCGACCGAAATAGCCGTTCAGTTTGCCGTTGAGGCGGATGTTGTCTTGATCCTTCCAATAATCCGATGCGAGCCAGTCGTCGGCGATCGTGTCGCGAATGTCATTGCGTCCCGATAGGTCGCCGCTGCCGCTGCCAGTCGTATTGGGCATTGTCGTGAAGACCTGGAAATTGAGCGTGTTGGGGTCGCCCAACCATCCGGCATCCTTGAGGTGCCTGCGTTCGACAGCGATTTCCACCGCATCGAAGCGGCTCGACCAGGCGGCTTCGTTTTGACCTCCAAACGCCCGTGACTCGACACCGCCTGCCGTGACCGGATTCTGGAACTGAGTGGTGGTGTTGGTGGCGGAGTTGCGATCGACGAAAATCGACCCGAAGTTTTGTCCGTAAGCGGCGACCACAACTTCCCATTTCATGTCAGTCGCGATGTCAACCTCGTTCGGCATTGCGCGTTCGCCGGTCGCGGTGTTGCCAGTGTCGATGACGATGTAGGAATCCACCTCGCCCTGCCAGGCATTGACCGCGAGATCCGTGAAGTCGACGCGGAAGTAAACCCGACCATCACCGCCGGCGCTTTCATCTCCCCCGTCGCGGAAGGAGAATGCCACGATGTCGCGTGAGCTGTCGTTGCCATTGGTGCGATACACATCGGCACCTTGGCTGCCGCCTTCGTTGTATTCGTCGAGGGCAAGCAAATCGGTATGAGTCCAGTCGGTGAAGGTGCCGATCCTGATGCTTCCCTCGCCTGCGGTTCCGTCGATGATGTTGGGCTGCGTCGGATGCGTGCCGCTGGCAAGTTCCTGCGCGTTGGTGAAGCCGTCGTTATCCGGATCCCCGCTCGCGCCGTTGTTGGGATTGCCCGCGCTGTCGCTGCGTTTGCTGAACGCACCATCATCGAGCGGGTCGAGGCCGTATTGATCCTCCCAGCCGTCGGGCAAACCATCGCCATCGCTGTCGGCATTCAATGGATCGGTTTCGCTCCACTGCTCACCGCTGTTGTGAAGTCGGTCATTGTTGGTGTCGCCATTGATCGCACCGTCAAAATTTTTGTCCTCACCAAATCCATCCTGCAGGGCATCGCCATCCGAGTCGGCAAGGTTCGGGCTTGTCTCGGTCCACGTTTCAAAGCTGTCGATGAAACGGTTGGGCCAGTCGCCGGTATTGGGTCGTGCCGTTGCGTAGGCGGTGCGTCCGGCGGTGAGCGGCAGCACTTTTCCGTCACCATCGGTCCAGCCGTTGGCGTTCGTGTCTTCGATGCCGTCGAGGAGTCCGTCACCGTCGGTATCCGCCTTGGTCGGATCGGTCACCGATCCCGCAGCCTGGCGGGTGCGGTCGTCGCCTGCACTTTGCGAACCCACTCCGGGAACATAAGTTGAGTGCTCGACCACCGCGTAGAGCGGCGGATCCATATCACCAATGAAGTTCGGCCGACCATCGCCGTTGGTGTCAGCATTCGGATCGGTCGGCGGATTGGCAGCCACGCGCCAACCGACTTCCAGCGCGTCGGGCAAGCCGTCGCCGTCGGAATCAGGACTCGTCGGCAAGGTGCGGCCGGATGCGTACCAGACATGCACATCGCCATTGCTCCATGTTTCGGATTGGGTCTCTGGAAGATCCCTTTTGTTGGTTTCGGTGATGTCGACGAGACCATCATTGTCATCGTCGTTGTTCTCATTTCCATCCGCCTCGACCACTTGGCGCAGAATCACCCGGGCATTGCGGGTCGAATATTCCGACTGTCCGTCGACCGTGGTGCTGGCGGTGAGTAGATAATTTCCGGCAGCGGTGATGTTCCAAATGAAATCCCAGGTTTTGGTATTTCCGTTCACCGTGACAATCGTTCCTTCGTATGTGGAATTTCCATTTGCATCGATAAATGGTTCATTCACATCCCAGATGCCGTTGCTGTTCGAATCGGTGAAGGCCTCGTTGATTAGGTTGATGGAAGGTGAGCCGGTCAGTTGAATGCTACCGACTGATGCGCTAGTTTCGACACGCACCACATAGTTCAACTGATCGACACCCGATTTGTCGGGTAGGATGATTTCCGTCGGTTTGCCATCGGAGCCCAACTCGGAGGGTTGGGTGATGCGGACAAAGGGCCGGGTGCTGGGATTGGCTTTCACCAAGCGAACCGCTTCGAGTGCCAAGCCGCGTTTGGCGACTTCGGAATAATCGTCGGGGAAGCGATAGGTGACACGCAGAGTATGGACGAAATTCGGGTCGTCATTGTAGAGGTTGGGCAAGGGAACGGACAATTCGTGAAACGCATCGTTGGCCCCGAAATTGCCGTAATTGATCGTCCAACCGTCACGGCCTTGATCAATGCCATTGGCGAAGAAAGACATGCGGTTTTTCAACTCTTGCTCACTGATCCCCTGACTGAGCGCCTTGGTAAAATACACCTTCATCGTGTAGTTGTCGTCCACTCGGTCGCCATCGTTGCGCGGCCATGCGATGTTGACGCGCTCATCGGGTCCGCGTGTTTCGACGATGCGGTTGATTTCCGTGACATGCGCGGTGGTGGCGTCGAGCGTCAAATCGCGCGATGAAGATGCTTCGATCAGGCGGACCTTGATCGTCCCCTGCCCCGTGGCTGGGACATTGTTGTATCGGAACCTCCACTCCCTCTGATGCGGACTGATGATTGCGAGGCTTGGCGTGACCTCCGTGGCCTTCGCCCATGCCGCGGAAAGTGTCGTATCGTAGGTTCCATTGCCGTTCACATCCGTGAACTCCTCGCCGCTGTCGCGAATGCCATTGGAGTTGGCGTCGACAAATGGCTCGAAGCCCGCGCCGTTGCCGTTGAGTTGCTTGGTGACCGAGTCGTTGTTGCCGGGTTCTGTGTCGTCAATGTGATACCAAACTTCCTGCACCGTGGTATCGGCGCGCACGACGATTTCATAGCTCGAGCCACCGACAGTATCGCCGTTGTTTTGTGGGAAAGCGACGGCGCCCAGAGGTGTTTGCGCGTCGTAATAAAATGTTTGTGTGAAGGTCTGGTAGAGTGGCGCCGAGGTGTTAGGATCGCGGTTGAGGAAAGCTCTGGCACGGATCACATGAAAACCTTCGGAAAGACCGGTCTGCATCGCGAATGGCCATTCGTTGTAAGTTTTGCCCAGCGTTGGCACGCGCGCATAGTCGTTGTGCGGGAAGTGCTGGACGCTGGCGGGATTGAAATCCGCCACACGAAAGGTCGTGAGCATTTTCTTTTTGTATCCCTCTTCGGTCGGGCCTGAGGGCCACAATGAGCTGGCGCCGGTTTTGTAGGATCCGATCTTGTAAGTGAAGGTTGTGCCGGCGGTCGGCTTCGGAATGGTCGCCGAGGCCCACCAATCGTCGCTTCCTTGATTGTGGCGATAGCCAAGCTCAACGGCCTTCGTGGTGCCGCGCCCGATGCCGCCCGCACCTTCGGGGAATGAGCCGTCGGTGGTGTAATAAACAAACATCTTGAATCCACCGCCCACCGAATTGCTCTTCGCCCAAATGTCGATATTTTCACCCGAATCATCAAATTGTTTCGGTATCGTACCGATCAGCCCACCGACGTTGTCTTCTCCGTCGTGATAGACCCACGATGCTTGATTGCCATTCTCCGCGTCATAGTTGTTCGCGCTGGCGGGTCCGGGGTTAACGGCGTACGAGCCACCGATGGTTTTAACGAAAGTTTCGGCACCGAGTGATCCAATTTGGCAACGCAGGGTGTCCTTTGCCGCAAATTTTTCCGGATGCTGACGATCGACATAGATCGGTTGTTCGAGACCTGTCCAGATGTCGCTGAAGATGCCGGGCGGGTGATCGCGATAGGCCGGATCGGTGATGCCGACTGGACGAGTGCCGTTGAGGTCCACGCCGCCATCCAGCTTGAGCATGATGTTTTCCGCCGAGCCGTCGGCGCGCGCGACAATGCTCATAGGCGATCCGCCCTTCACCACCGGGACCCTCGTGCGGTAGCTGTAATCCTCCGGCGTTGAGCCGACCGGATATCCGCGATTGGAAATTCCATACGGGTTGAAACTCACATCACCGTCCGGACCATCCTTGCGGGTCACCGTGATGCGAGTAGCCTCTTCGCCATTTTGGTAAAGCGTGATCGCGGCCGATGGCCAAAGCGTCGAAAGTTCCGGCGTGCGCCAGCTGAAGATGAAATACCCACCCGGTGGCACCACCACACTGTTGAGCTCGCCAGCATATTTGTAGAATCCGGCTTGCGAGGAACCATTCGGTCCTTCGGCATACTGCCAGAGGTAAGCATTCGATGGAAAACTTGAGGTAATGCCACGCGCCTGACCCTGAGCGGTGTTGTCGTTGTACATTGCCACCATCGTGATTTCCTCGGCTGCAGTACCGCTTCGGGTATTTCCGAACTTGTCGCGATTATCGCGGCGCTCGAAGGCAAGATAGTCGCCATCGCTCCACCGACCTTGCTGAAGACCGCGCGAGAAGTCATTGTGAACCTTGAGAATGTTCGGGATACGCGGATCCGCAAACTGACCGAGGAAATTCGTGTTGGCATGACGCGGGAATGCGCCGCCTGATTCACCAAGCGTCGCCGCCTTGTAATACCCGTCGGTATAAATAAGGCCGATGCCATCACGCGTCATGTAAAACGCATGCTGCCATTCCTTGAGAGCCGCGTAGTCGCTGTCGTGGCTGTTGGCGTGCATCACGCCGAGCGATGGCGCAAATCCACCGGCCCCAGGTGAATCAAGCCCCGCAAGCGTTCCCCATGGACTGGCAAGCACCCCGTTGAGTTTGCTGCGCAGGTCGTTATCGACCAAACGCATGCCCGAGTCCCAATAGCCATTGTAACCTGGTGGCTGTCCCAAGTGCTCGCCAAAGAGCATCGCATCATCGCGGCCGCGTTTGTCATCAAAGAGCGAATCGCGGTGGTTGCTGTCGCTGAATCCGCGAGAGCGGTTGAACTGCCACTGGACGCCGCCGAGATAGCCGGCATCACTTGAGTCTTTGTTGTTACCCGATTGCTGACCGAAGAAATAATCAGGCACATGCTTCACTGCATCGAGACGCAGGCCATCGGCCTTGGTGCGATCCATTTTCCAGCGAGCGGCGCGGATCAGATAGGCGCCGACATCTTCGATGAATGGCGCCCTGTTGGCATTGATGTACTCCTTGGCCTTGAGTCGCAATTGTTCTGCGGTCGCACCGGCACCAAGTTCCTCGCGGGCTTGATCGATCAGCACGCCGAAGTAGGCCACATTCCCATCTTTGTCCTTGTCATATTGCGCAGGTCGTTCGAGGTCGCGGATGAACGAATACTTTGGATGATCGTCGTTCATGTTGGCCCCATGGTTGGTGTTCGGGGTTTCGTGGGCGATGTCGATGAGGTCGGCGAGCCCGAGGTTTTGCACTTCCCACGAACTGTTCCAGTCACGCGTGTTGTCCCACTTGCGGTAGAACCCGTCTTCGGTGCGGCGCAGGTGGAAGTCCTCGGGTACCATGCCGGGGTACACCTCGATCGAGGTGTCCTCATTGTAGCCAGGCACATCGAAGGCCCGGTGGTTCATGATGTTGTCGAAATAAATGCGAATGCCAAAACGGTGCGCCACCTCCATCAGGTTCAGCAGGTCGGCCTCCGTGCCGTAACGCGTGCGAACGGAGTTGCGCTGATCCTTAGATCCAAGGTCGAAGGGATCCCAGAGATCGTATCCCACCGAAAGTCCGCCGGAGCCCTTCGTCGGCGGCGGCAACCACAATGCCGTGTACCCTGCCTCGGCCAGCTCGGGCATCTTCTCGGCAATCTCCGACCAGCTGGTGTTGAAATACTGCAACAAGGCCTCACCGCGGGAAAACTGCACGAGTAGCCCGAAAATCAGCGCAAGGCGGCGTAGCGGTGTTGGCATCGGATGGGTTGCGAGCAAGCGGACAGAATTCTTGCACTCTTAAAATTGCAAATGTCTGCATAAAATCAAGGGTTTAAAAGGAATAAACGGCGCTTTCGGGTGTGGAAAAAGGGTTGGTACGCTCCCCATTCCGGACTATATCCCCCATATCCATGAGTGAGCAGTCGAGTGAAGCAAAGCGTCCCAGGGTCAATGTGCGCCGCCCCGATGTGATGGAACGCGTCGCCGCTGAGGTCGCCGCCCATTTCCACTCGTCGATTGTCGGCCGGATCCGCGAGGCGGGCGGGCGGATATCTATCGGCAACACGACCATCCTGCTGGCCGGTCAGTTTGGATTTTGCTACGGCGTCGAGCGCGCGATCGACCTTGCCTACGCGACCCGTCGGGTCTTCCCGGATCAGCGGATTTTCCTGATCGGTGAAATCATCCACAACCCGGATGTGAACCGCCACCTGCGGGAAATGGGCATCGTCTCACTGCCATGGCAGGAAATTACGACGGACTACGATCAACTCAACGCCGATGATGTGGTGATCGTACCTGCTTTCGGCGCTCCCAGCCACTTCATGGAAAAAATCGAAGAGCGCGGATGCCAGGTCATCGACACCACCTGCGGCGACGTCATGAAGGTCTGGCGCCGCGTGCGAGGCTACGCCAAGGACGGCGTAACCTCGATCATCCACGGCAAATCCATTCATGAGGAAACCCGTGCGACTGCGTCGCGGGCACTCGGCGATGCTGGCGATGGAAACTATCTTGTCGTGCTAACGCTCGATGACACTGATTACGTCTGCCGATACATACGGAACGGTGGTGACAGAGAGGATTTCCTCAAACGGTTCAAGGATTCTGTTTCACCGAAATTTGATCCCGACAAGCACCTTGCGAGGGTCGGCATTGCGAATCAGACCACCATGCTCAAGAGCGAGACGGAGGAAATCCAGCGTCGGATCCGCGAGGCGATTCGGGACCGCGACGGCAACGACTCGGCATTTCAGATGTTCGACACGATTTGCGGTGCGACTCAGGAGCGTCAGGACGCGCTCTTTGAAATGTTGCGGCACCCGATGGACATGATGATTGTCGTCGGCGGCTACAACAGCTCCAACACCGCCCACCTCGTCGAGATCGCTGAACAAAAACTGCCGACATTTTTCATTCGGGGCTCATCGTGCATCGAGTCACTCGAACGCATCGTGCACTACGACCTTCACCGCCAGGAGGAGGTCAGCTCCGAATACGCCGGCATCATCGCAGGTGACGCACCTCTCAACATCGGCATCACCGCCGGCGCATCCTGCCCGAACAACCTGATCGAGGAAACCATCCAGAGGATCTTCGAACTGCGCGGAGTGAGCCGCGAGGAACTCGCCAAAGCCTGAATCACAGGTAGGGCATGAAGGCCTTGTAGACCTCGGGCGGAATGTCGAGCAGACTGTAATCTTTCGAGGAAACAAAGAGCAGGCTTTGCTTGCCCTTGCCGAGAAGTTCGTTGTTGGTGCCAAACACCTGATGCTCGAGCGTGCAGAACTTGCGGTTGAAGTCGGCCACGCGGATCTTCACCGTGATCGTGTCGAACTCCCTGGCTTCGCGCACGAATTTGTGTTCGAAGGATCGCGTGAGGATATAGAAATGCGTTGTCTTGAGATCGAAATCCGGCATCGCGGCGTTGAAGAAAAGCTCGCGAGTTTTGCCGACATACATGCCGTACATGCCGAAGTAGACATTGCCGACCGAATTGGTATCGGCATAGGTCGCGATGGTCGAATAGACGAACCACTTGCCCTCGAAGTGACCGGCGATGTCATGCAATCCACGCTCTTGCGGTGCGACCACCTCGGTGCCGGCGACGACATGCGCGGTCTTGGTGATCGCGCGAATCGCTGGGATTTCCGAAGCCGCCTCGATCACCTCCCCTGCCTTGGCGCTGACAACCCGCAGCAGATCGGCATTGAATACCAGCCAGATCACATGCATGAGCGGCAGCAAGGAGCCAAGCACGAGAAGTGAATTCGCGCCGGTGCAGTAACCGAAGGCAAAGATCACCAGCGATATACTGGCCAGCGAAAGCATGCGGATCTGCGGCAGCGGTTGCTGCGAGTTGGGAACAAAACAACGCGCGATTGCCAGTGATGCGTAGCCGACAAAAAACGAGGCGTAAAACACCATGAAATACTCGAGCTCTAGGTTTGCCCAGAGACTGATAAGCACCGCGACGAAAATCAGAAGAAAGCTCGGTATCGGCGATTCAAGAATCCGCTTGGGAATCATCCCGAGCAGAACATTTTCGTTTTTGGCGAGGTTCTGACCAAGAAACCATTTCAAGGCGATGTAGCCGCTGTCGATGGTCGTTAGGGCGCAAATTCCGAGAAAGGTGAAATAGGCCGCGGGCAGCAATCCGGCGCTGGCTTCGTCCATTCGGTCGATGTAGGTGACGATGATGTCATGTGCGTACCGGAATCCGTCGAGTCCGGTCGTACCAATCGCCGC
>Ga0214168_1000330_pt1 | contig 19287 bp, 16 predicted proteins | sample LakMenepilimnion_FD_153002 | JGI IMG/M metagenome (GOLD analysis project Ga0214168, IMG submission 153002) | Freshwater microbial communities from Lake Mendota, WI - Practice 29OCT2010 epilimnion v4 | ecosystem: Environmental > Aquatic > Freshwater > Lake > Epilimnion/Euphotic zone | place: Lake...
GTTGTTCCTGTGTTCAGTGTCTATTGGGTAGATGAGGGGCAGCCGCGCAGTTCAATGTGCGGGAATGTCAGTAGGATTCAACGCCACACCTGATTGAAGCAAGCGTTTCTTCATGCACAAAATTGCCTTGTCTTTGCTTAGCAAGGGCACCGCATGGGCTACCGCCAAGTCGATGAATTTTTGATCGTCAGGGTCTTTGCAAGTGCATGGCGCTTTGGCTGCAGGTTCTGCTGCCAACTGGTGCTCGTCAAAGCGGTTCAATATATCTTGCGCTTGAATGTTGGACTTGGCCATGCGCTTAACAAGGTGCGGATACGCCAACACCCGCTCTAACTCGTCGCGCATGCTGTCCGTGGCCAAGTGAGAAATAGCGCCGCTTTGCAGCGCAGCGCGCAAAGGGATGGTGGCAGGGTCTTCAAACAACCAAAGATCAAGCACGATGTTGGTGTCAATCACCCAGGCTTGCGCACCGGGCTTAGCTTGAGCCTCAGAGCTTGTCACGCATCGAACCCTTCATGAGGTCAAAGCGAAACATACGGCATTCAATAGGCCCGTTCCACATGGGCACACGGCGCGATTCTTTGAGGCGCATTTTGGTAGGCAGCTTGAGATCAGGTGTCAGCATCCAAGCAGTCCAGCCGTTGTAGTTCTTTTTCCAATGCGAGGCCAGTTGCGAGAAGAACTCGCCGCCATCGTCGCCTTCGGCCACTTCGCGTGCTCGGCTTAAATCAACGCTATCCCGTGATCGGCCAAAGCCAGTGTCTTCGCGGTTTCTGTCTCTGCTCGACACGCCTGCTACACCCGCTGCAGCAATGCGCTCGCCGTACGGCGGGTTGAGCAGCATGAGGCCGGGTGTTTCGCACGGTGGCATGCGCTGAAGTGCATCACCACCGCGCGCTTGTACCACTTGGCCAACGCCAGCGCGCTCTGCGTTGCGCTGCGTGAAGTCAACCATGCGGAAAGCCACATCAGAGGCGTGAATTTCTGCAGTGGGCTCGTGCTCTTGTGCGCGCGCATCTTCTTGAAGCGCCTGCCAAACGTGTGGTTGGAAAGGCAATAATTTTTCAAACCCAAAACGTCGCAAAATACCGGGCGCAATGCCGCACGCAATTTGTGCAGCTTCAATGGCGATGGTGCCACTGCCACAGCATGGGTCGTACAAAGGCGTGTGCGCATCCCAGCCGCTGGCGGCCAGCATGGCGGCGGCCAAAGTTTCTTTAAGGGGCGCATCGCCTTTGTCTTCGCGCCAACCGCGCTTGAACAAGGGCTCGCCTGAGGTGTCCATGTATAGCGTGCAGCTGTCGGTAGTGAGGTGCACATAAATGCGTACGTCGGGCCACTGTGTGTTGACGTCGGGACGTTCGCCGCGTTTGTCGCGAAAGCGGTCGGCCACGGCGTCTTTGATTTTGAGGGCTGCAAAATTAAGGCTTGTGAGCGGGCTGTGCTGCGCTGTGATTTCAATTTTGAAGGTTTGCTTGGTGGTGAACCAAATTTCCCACGCTACAGCAAAGGCGGCGTCGTACAAATCTTTTTCATTGCGGTAAAAAGTTTGCGACAGCTGAATGAGCACACGCTGCGTGAGTCGGCTGTGCAAGTTGAGGCGCAATGCATCGCGCCATGAGGCGTTGGCCATCACGCCACCGCGGCCCGTGAGCAAATCATTGCCTGTAAGCCCTGTGAGTTGATGGATCTCGTCGGCCAGCAAGCCTTCAACGCCGGCGGCGCAAGGCATAAAGAGTTGAAGCGAATTCACAGAGTTTTACGCAAGTTAGCGGGCGCAATTTTGAGCGCCTCGCGGTATTTGGCCACGGTGCGCCGCGCGCAATCGATGCCTTGTTCTTTGAGCATTTCAGACAGTTGGTTGTCTGACAGGGGTTTGTTGGGGTTTTCTGCTGCCACCAATTGTTTGATGAGGGCGCGCACCGCGGTGCTGGAAGCTGCGCTGCCGCTGTCGGTGCCTAGGCCTGAGCCAAAGAAAAACTTCAACTCATAGGTGCCCATGGGCGTGGTCATGTACTTGGCCGTGGTGACTCGGCTGATGGTTGACTCGTGCAGGCCCAACTCATCTGCAATTTCGCGAAGCACCAAAGGCCGCATGGCCAACTCGCCATGAATGAAGAAGTTGCGCTGGCGCTCCACAATGGCAGTGGACACGCGCAAAATAGTGTCAAAGCGCTGCTGAATGTTTTTAATGAACCAACGCGCTTCTTGCAGCCTTTGTTGCAAACCCAAATGGCCTTCGCCTTTGCCACCACGCAATGCGTTGGCATAAATATCGTGAACGCGCAATTTGGGCATCACATCAGGATTGAGTTGAACTCTGAAATGCGGTTCACCGCCTTTGCGTGTGCCAATGACCAACACATCGGGCACGATGACATGTTGTTCTGCATTGGCAAAGGGGCGACCTGGTTTGGGCTCTAAGCGCGTGATGAAGGTGAGCGCCAATTTGACAAGGGCTTCGTCTTCGCCGCACTGAACTGCCAATCGTTTGTAGTCACGTTTGGCCAATAACTCCAAAGGCAGTGCGCAAATTTTCAAAGCAACTGGCGCTACTTCGTTGTCAGGCTCATCCTTCATGATGGCTTTGAGTTGGATGCGCATGCACTCACCCAAATCGCGAGCACCTATGCCTACAGGCTCGAGCGATTGCAGCAAGCTCAATGCCATTGTGAAGCGGTGCACCAATTCTTCAAGTTGCTCGATGTCGTCGGTGCCGGCCAAGCCTTGCGCCAAGGACTCTAGGCTGTCTTCTAAATACCCGTCATCGTTCAATGACTCAATTAAAAAGCGAAGGGCTGCACGGTCAATTTCAGACAAGCGCATCGACAAAGCTTGTCGGTGCAAATAGTCTGTGAGAGAGCCTAAGCCGCGAGCCAACTCAATGGCGTCAGCACCCTCAGAGTCATTGTTGGTGTTGTTTTTGCGAGCGCCGGCATCGGTGCCCCACTCGCTGTCGTCGGGCGCCATGTCGACGCTGCCGTCGCCATCCCAGCTGTCGGCCACATCGGTTACTGCTTCGTCGCTGGTGACCGATGCGGTGGATTCTCCTGCTGCATCGCGCGAGTCGGAGCCTGCGTCGCTGGCGGCTTCTGACACACGGTCGCCCAAGCTCACGCGGGCATCGGCTTCGGGCAATCCGTAATCTTCTTGCGGTGCTTCGTCTGTATTGCGTTCAAGGAAAGGATTTTCGTCGAGCATTTGCTCAACTTCTTGACTGAGCTCTAGGGTGGAGAGTTGAAGCAGCCGAATGGATTGTTGCAACTGTGGCGTGAGCGCCAAGTGCTGGGACATCCGAAGTGAAAGGCTTTGCTTCATGGTCCCTCCATCACATTCGGAAGTGTTCGCCGAGGTACACGCGGCGTACATCGGCGTTGTTGACGATGTCTTGCGGGGTGCCTTGCGCCAACACGCGCCCCTCGCTGATGATGTAGGCGTGGTCGCAAATGCCCAATGTTTCGCGCACGTTGTGATCGGTGATCAGTACGCCAATGCCGCGCTCTTTCAAGAAGGCAATGATGCGTTGAATTTCAATGACGGCAATGGGGTCAATGCCCGCAAAAGGCTCGTCTAGCAAAATAAAGCGAGGGTCTGTGGCCAAGGCGCGTGCAATTTCGACACGCCTGCGTTCGCCGCCCGATAGCGCCAAAGAAGGCGAGTCGTGCAAATGATCAACGCGCAAATCTTTGAGGAGAGCTTGTAAGCGGGTGCTGATCTCTGCATTGTTTAAAGGCTTGCCGTCTTCATTCAGTTGCAACTCCAACACAGCGCGCACATTTTCTGCCACGGTGAGTTTTCTGAAAATAGAAGCTTCTTGTGGCAAATAAGAAAGCCCCATGCGCGCACGGCGGTGAATGGGCATGCGTGTAACGTCTTCACCATCAATCAGAATGTGTCCGCCATCGGTGCGCACCAAACCCACAATCATGTAGAAGGAGGTGGTTTTGCCGGCACCATTGGGTCCTAACAAACCCACTACTTCACCTTTTTCAACTTTGACCGATACGTCAAACACCACTTGGCGGCTACCGTAAGACTTTTGCAAATGGCGCGCTTCAAGGTGGCTGATGGCGGTGAGGGCGCTCATGGCTTGTCTGCACCGGTGCGTGTGCTCGATTTCAAAACGGGCCCAGCAACGGGCGGTGTAGGTTCATTGGTTTTAGGACGAGGAGTGATGGTAGCTTTGACGCGTTGGCTGCCAGAAGTGTTGCCTGGCAGGCCGGTTTTACCATCGACCGAGAAAACTTCGGTGGTGTTGTTGACCAAAATTTGTTGGCCTTGAATTCGGTCTGCCACCACTTGGCCGCGCATTATGCGCAGTTCAGCCCGTTGGGTGAGTGTCAGGGTATCGGCCTTGCTGTTGTAAACAACCGCTTCTGCTTCTCCCTCTGTGAATTCGTCGAAACCTTCTCGCTTTTGGCGAAAGAAAACACGCTCGCCCGGTTCGGCCGACAAAGTGGCCACTTGGTTGCCTTGACTGTCTTGTTTGACCTCCATGCGAGCTGCTTTCAGAACCAGGGTGCCCTTGGTCATGAGAACTTTGCCGGTGAAGGTGGTGAGTTGTTTTTGGTCGTCGTGTTTGAGCGAATCGGCCTCAACGTTCATGGGTTTGTCTTTGTCCGCTTTTTCGGCGAAAGCACTTTGAGCCGCAATGGCGGCTAGGGTGAAGAGCAATGTGATGAACTTGAGTTTCATAAAGGCGCGAATCTTGCTTGATTGTAGGTGTTCAGAGGGGATGCACACCTGTTTGGAAGAAAAATCACAAAAAAAAGCCCACCGAAGTGGGCTGATGCGCAACACCTGCTTTGAATCAGGCGCGGCCTTGTCGAACTAGGGCCAACAAAGACTCTGTGACTTGAAGTGCGCGGTCCATGCTGCCTGCCAATGTGCCATCGATGTAGAACTTGCCTGCAACGCCCAAAGACGGAACACCTTCAATTTTGAAATCATTTTGCAATTGAACGGCGCGCTTGAGCTTGCTGGCCACGCCAAATGATTTGGCTGTGTCGGCAAATTTGTTTTTATCAACGCCTTGCTTTTCGACCCAGGCCAAAATGCTGGCATCGGTGTTCAATGTCAAACGTTCGACATGAATGGCTTGGAACACTTTGCCGTGTACTTTGTCTAACAAGCCCATGGCTTCCAAAGAGAAATACAAACGTTGCTGGGGCGCGAAGTCTTCTCTGAACGCGACGGGTATGCGGCGCACCACCACATCCTTGGGCGCATTTTTCACCCATTGTGCAAAGGCGGGTTCGAAGGCGTTGCAGTGAGAGCAGCTGTACCAAAAGAATTCAATCACTTCAATTTTGCCGGCTTCAGATTCGGTGGGCACGGCACGGTCTAACTTGGTGTAATCCTTGCCCGCCACAAACTTGGCGGGGCCTTGCGCAAAAGCAGTGTTGTTCAAACTTAAGCCGCCAAGGCTTGCGGCGGTGCCCAAACTGGCTAAAGAAAATTCACGGCGTTTCATAACGTGCTCCTGATAAATAAGGTGTTGTTTAAGTTTAGCGTTGGACGCGAACCAAGGCGGCATCCATGCCATTGGCATCTAAGCGTGCTTTGATTTTTTCTGCTTGATCTTTGTCATCAAAAGGGCCGCTTCGCACTCGAAAGATGGCGCGCCCGGCTTGTTCGCGTTCACTCACCTTGGCTTCAATGCCCATCATGGAAAGTTTGGCTTTTTGGGCATCTGCATCGGCTGCAGATTTAAAGGCACCTGCTTGTACAAAATAGGTGAAAGGATCGTTGGTGGCTGGCGCTTTGTTGGCGGGCTGGGGTGTAGCCGCGGGTGGAGGTGCAGATGCGGCAGGAGCAGATGCGGCAGCTGCCAAGGGATCGGCCGTCACTGCAGGTGTGGGTGCGCCGGCACCAGGATTGGGTACGCCTGCGGTGGCCGCGGCAGGATTGGCAGTCGCAGCGTCTGCCGGTGCTTCTGGCGTGGCGGGTTTGCTTTGTATCGCACCGTTTGGATTCCAGTCTTTGTTTTTTTCTGCTTCAACCGCATCTTGATCGGCAGAACGTGATTGGTTCTTGTTGCTAAATGGCATCGGCACTTTGGTGACGTACATGGCGACACCGAGGGCAATGATGAGGCCAATGACCAAGCCTAGAACAAAGCCCAGCAAGGTGCCACCGCGTTGGCTTTGGATGTTGAAGTGGGACATGTTGTGAAGTGCTCTCAATTCATACTTAAATAAGTAGCGTCCGAATTACATCTGCTCAGGTGCGGACACACCCAAGATTTTCAAGCCATTTTGCAAGACTTGTGCGCAGGCTGCAACCAAGGCCAAGCGCGCCAATTTGAGGGGTTCTTCTTCCACCAAAATGCGCTCTGCATCGTAGTAGCTGTGGTAGCTAGCGGCCAAGTCGCGCAAGTAAAACGTCACGTCGTGCGGCGCAAAGTCTTGCGCTGCGTCGGTCAGCATGGCAGGGTATTTGGCCAACAGCAACATGAGGGCCTGAGCTTTTGGGTTGTCTAAATTAGACAAATCGACTTTGGCCAAGCTGGCCACATCGCCGCCCCAAGTGCGCAAAATGGAGTGAATGCGTGCGTGGGCGTATTGCACGTAATACACCGGGTTGTCGTTGTTTTTGGCCAAGGCCAAATCAATGTCGAACACGTATTCAGTGTCGGGCTTGCGGCTGAGCAAGAAGAAGCGCACCGCATCTTTGCTGGTCCACTCAATCAGATCGCGCAAGGTGACATAGCTGCCAGCGCGTTTAGAAATTTTCACTTCCATACCACCGCGCATGACGCGCACCATGGTGTGCAACACGTAGTCGGGGTAGCCTTCTGGAATACCCGCGCCAGCGGCTTGCAAGCCTGCGCGCACGCGTGCAATGGTGCCGTGGTGGTCGGTGCCTTGAATGTTGACCACTTTGGTAAAGCCGCGTTCCCATTTGGCTATGTGGTAGGCCACATCGGGCACAAAGTAGGTGTAGGTGCCATCGCCTTTGCGCATGACGCGGTCTTTGTCGTCACCATAGTCGGTGGACTTGAGCCAGAGCGCGCCATCTTGCTCGTAGGTCTTGCCTGCTTCTTGAAGCTTCTTCACAGCAGCGTCAACGCGGCCACTGGTGTAGAGGCTAGACTCAAGGTAGTAGTTGTCAAACTTGACGTCGAAGGCTTTCAGGTCGAGGTCTTGCTCGTGACGCAAATAGGCGACGGCAAATTCGCGCATGCCATTCAAATCGTTCAGGTCGCCACTGCCCGTGAACTCACGGTCGTCTGACTTGACGGTTTTCTTTGCTAAGAAATCTTGCGCAATGTCTAGGATGTAGTCGCCGTTGTAGGCCGCTGCGTTTTCGCCACTGGGCCACTCTGCATCACCCGGCTTGAAGCCTTGCGCGCGCAATTGGGTTGAAGTGGCCAAGGTGTTGATTTGCACGCCCGCGTCGTTGTAATAAAACTCGCGGTACACGGACCAACCTTGCGTCGCAAACAAATTGCAAATGGCATCGCCCAATGCGGCTTGTCTGCCATGGCCCACATGCAATGGCCCCGTTGGATTGGCGGACACAAATTCCACCAACACTTTTTCGTTGCGCTCAGCTTGCTTGCCAAAGCAGGAAGCAGCATGCAGCACTTCTTGAATGACCGCTTGTTTGGCACTGGGTTTGAGCTTGAGGTTTAAAAAGCCAGGCCCTGCAATGTCAATGCTCTCTACCCATTGGGTGAAAGCGGGCGTGGCCATGAGTGCCGTGCGCAGTGCTTCGCCCACTTGTCTGGGGTTTTGACCCAAGGGCTTGGCCAAGTGCATGGCAGCTGTGCAGGCTAGATCGCCATGGGCGGCTACCTTGGGCGATTCAAAAATGGCTTTGGCGCCGGCACCAGAGTGCAGGCGTTCGAGTTCAGCAGCGAGGGCCGAGCGTAATTCTTGTTTGGCTAAGAGCATCCCCCGATTTTACGGGGCGCTTTGCCAAGTTGCGGGCAAGCTGTAGTGATGCTTTAAAAAGTCGATCCAAAGGCGCAAACGCAGCGGTAAATGCTTTCTTTGGGGGAAAACGCCGTAAATCCCATTGGGCGGGGCGGCAAACTCGGCCAATACTTCCACCAACTGACCCGTTAGGATGTCATTTTCTACCTCCCAGGTGCTGCGCCAAGCGATGCCCATGTCCGCCAAACACCAGCCGTGCAAAACTTGGCCATCGGAGCAATCTAGGGGGCCGTGCGGGCGCAAGTGGGTGACTTCGGGGCCTTCAGCAGCATCTGAGGGCGGCACCTTAAAGGCCCAACCGCGCGTTTGGGAGGCATCGCTAGACAGCGTCAGACAACTGTGTTGGAGTAAATCGGAGGGGATTTTCGGGGTGCCATGTTTGGCCAAATAGGCGGGCGTCGCCACACACATGCGCCGGTTGTCTGCCAATCGCACGCTGACCAAGGATGAATCTGGCAGGTCGCCCACGCGCACTGCAAAGTCAAAGCCTTCGCCAGCCAAGTCAATCACCCGATCACTGAGGTTGAGCGAAATTTTGACGTCTGGATTTTGCGCATGAAACAAGGGTGCTAGCGGTGCCACATGCCTTCGCCCAAAACCCGCGGGTGCGGTAATTCGCAAATGACCGCTGGCTTTGAGGCCTCCGGCTGAAACGCTGTCTTCTGCATTGGCCACATCGCTTAAGAGACGTTGGCAATTTTCTAAAAAGGCGCTGCCCTCGTGCGTCAAGCTGATCCGTCGGGTAGTTCGCAGCAGCAACTTCACGCCCAAGTGTGATTCCAAGGCATCGAGCCTTCTGCCAATGATGGCGGGGGCCACGCCTTCTGCACGCGCAGCTGCACTCAAGCTGCCACGGGTGGCAACCGATACAAATGATTCAAAAACTTTGAGCTTGTCCATGGTTCAAGGCTTAGCCTGTTTGCGGTTTAAGCCGCCTCGTTGGGGTGACTCAGTTTTTGTATTTCTTCTGAGTTGTAGCCTAGGCTGCTTAACAAACTTTCGTTGTGCTCACCCAAGTTGGGCGCGTTCTGCCTGACCTTCAAGCGCTCTTGGTTCATGCTGAGTGGCAACAAGACGGTGTCAATGGTTCTGCCATCGTTCAAGGTCATCGGCGCGAGGCCGCCTGTGGCATTCAAATGAGGATCGTCTAACAATTCGTGTGGCGCTGTGATGAGCGCATAGGGCAATGAATTTTTTTCAAAAACCTCACTCAGTTCTTGCGCAGAGAAATTTTTCAGCCGTTCTCTCAAATTGGGCAGCAACCATTCACGCGCTAGCACGCGATCGTTGTTGCTGGTCAATTTGGGGTCATTGAATAAATCTGTGTAGCCGAAGGCATCGCAAAATAGTTTCCAAGCGGTGTCGCTGACAACTGCCAAAAATATTTGTTCGCCATCCTTCACCACAAACACATCGTAGACAGCCCACGCAGAAATTCGCTCTGGCATGGGCGCCGCCGCCTGACCTGTGACTTGGTATTGCATCATGTGCTGCGCCACCAAAAACACATTGTTTTCAAACAAGGCGCTTTGCACTTCTTGCCCTTCGCCTGTTTGAGCGCGTTGCGCCAAAGCTGCCATGGCACCCATAGCGCCAAACATGCCGCCCATGATGTCGTTCACACTGGTGCCGGCCCGCAGTGGGTCGCCGCTTCGGCCCGTCATGTAGGCCAAGCCGCCCATCATTTGCACCACCTCGTCAAGGGCTGTGCGATGCTCGTAGGGCCCTGGCAAAAAACCCTTGAGTGAAACGTAGATGAGCCGTGGGTTGAGCTTCTTCAAGGTTTCGTAATCCAAGCCCAGTTTTTTCATGGTCCCTGGTTTGAAGTTTTCACAGACGATGTCTGCGGTGGCGATCAAACGCAATGCTGCTTCTTTGCCTGCGAGCGTTTTCAAATCTAAGGCGAGGCTTTTTTTGTTGCGGTTGAAGAGTGGAAAAAAACCAGCGCCTGAACCCAAGAGTTTGCGAGTGTTGTCGCCCTCATGACCGTGGCCAATGGGTTCAACCTTGATCACCTCTGCGCCCAAATCTGCCAGCACCATGCCGCAGGTGGGGCCCATCACCATGTGCGTGAATTCGACCACGCGGATGCCTTCATAAGGCAAGCCTTCGCGTGGGCTGACTTCACTGATCAATGCTCGGTCTGATTTCATCTGGTGTTTGGGATGTGGTGGATCGAGTTTTTTAGGTAGAACAATATTTTCACTAATTTTGTCGTATTTGGCTTCGATCTTTGCATAAAAGTCACAAGTCAAAGGATATTTCCCTAATTTGTGAATCCTGAAACATCGAATAAAGTGAGGTTTGTTCAGGAAGTACTTGTTTTTCTGCTTCCTGCAAGCTGATGAATTCAGCTCTCACTTGTTTTGTTTTTTATTTGAGGCTTTTTATGACCGATCGCATTGCCATTCACGGACTTCACGTGGCCACACCGCTTTATCGCTTTATTGAGGACCAAGTTTTGCCTGCTGTTGGCGTGAAAAGCAAGGCCTTTTGGGCAGGCTTTGATGGCATCGTGAAAGACTTGGCGCCTGTCAACTTGGCCTTGTTAGCCGAGCGCGATCGCATTCAATTGGACATGGACAAGTGGCACGCCGCCCACCCAGGACCCGTAAGCGATGCCAAAGCCATGAAGGCTTATCGCCAACATTTGACATCGATTGGCTACTTGGTGCCAGAGCCCAAAAGCCCCAAAGCCAACACCCAAAATGTGGATGCAGAGTTGGCGGTATTGGCAGGTCCCCAGTTGGTGGTGCCTATTTTGAATGCACGCTATGCCCTGAACGCTGCCAACGCACGTTGGGGTTCTTTGTATGACGCGCTGTACGGCACCGATGCACTGAGTGAAGCCAACGGTTGCGAAAAAGGCACTGGCTATAACCCTAAGCGCGGCGCCAAAGTGATTGAGTATTGCCGCTACGTGCTTGACCGCTGTGCTCCGCTGAAGAAAGGCTCGCACATTGACAGCACGGGCTACAGTGTGAAGGGTGGCAAGTTGGTGGTCAGCTTGAAATCAGGCACCACAACTTTGGCTGATGCCAAGCAATTTGTGGGCTTCCAAGGTGATGCCAATGCGCCTAGTTCATTGCTGTTGAAGCACAACGGCTTGCACCTTGATTTGGAAATTAACAAATCACACCCCATTGGCAAAACAGACCCTGCGGGCGTGTCCGATTTGGTGGCCGAAGCTGCACTTTCCACCATCTTGGATTTGGAAGACTCGGTGGCTGCTGTCGATGCCGAAGACAAGGTTTTGGCTTACAGCAACTGGCTTGGCATTTTGCAAGGCACTTTGTCAGAAGACGTGCAAAAGGGCGGCAAGACTTTCAAGCGCACACTGAACCCAGACCGCGTTTACAACAAGCCCAGCGGCAAAGGCCACGAAGTCTTGCATGGCCGCTCTTTGTTGTTCGTGCGCAATGTGGGTCACCTCATGACCAACCCTGCCATTTTGTACAACGCAGCAGACGGTTCGCAAAAAGAAATTCCAGAAGGCATTCTGGACGCCATGATTACCACCACGTGTGCCATGGCCGACTTGCAGAAAAAGAAGGGCGCTGATTTCCGCAACAGCCGCACCGGCAGCGTCTACATCGTGAAGCCCAAAATGCACGGTCCCAAAGAAGTGGGCTTTGCAGACACCTTGTTTGGCCGCGTCGAAAAAGTGTTGGGCTTGAAGCCCTCCACAGTGAAGCTTGGCATCATGGACGAAGAGCGCCGTACCAGCGTCAATTTGGCCGCGTGCATTGCTGCAGCCAAATCACGTGTGGCCTTTATCAATACGGGCTTCTTGGACCGCACCGGCGACGAAATGCACACTTGCATGTTGGCCGGTCCTGTCATGCGCAAAGGCGATATCAAGGGCAGTACTTGGTTAGGCGCCTACGAGAGAAGCAACGTGGCTGTGGGCTTGCAAGCAGGCTTGCGCGGCCGCGCACAAATTGGCAAGGGCATGTGGGCCATGCCCGATTTGATGGCCGACATGTTGAAGCAAAAAATCGCTCATCCCAATGCCGGTGCTAACACGGCTTGGGTGCCAAGCCCCACGGCGGCTACCTTGCACGCCATGCACTACCACCAAGTGAACGTGCAGGCCTTGCAAAAGCAAATGGAAAAAACAATCGGCAAGAACGACGCCAAAGCCATGCGCGAAGAAACACTCAGCAAGTTGTTGCAGTTTCCAGTGGTCACACCCGGACAGGCCGCAGAGTGGACCGCGAAAGACAAACAAGATGAACTCGACAACAACGCCCAAGGCATCTTGGGTTATGTGGTGAGATGGGTTGATCAAGGCGTGGGTTGCTCTAAGGTGCCCGACATTCATGGCGTGGGCCTGATGGAAGACCGCGCCACTTTGCGCATCAGCAGCCAGCACATTGCTAACTGGATGGCGCACGGCGTGGTGACTGAGGCGCAAGTGAAAGCCACCATGGAGCGCATGGCCGCGGTGGTGGATCAGCAAAATGCAGGTGATGCGTCCTACCAAAAGATGGCGGGCAACTTTAAAACTTCCAAAGCGTATCAAGCTGCTTGCGACTTGGTCTTCAAAGGCAAAGAGCAACCCAGTGGTTACACCGAGCCTTTGTTGCACGCTTGGCGTTTGAAGGTCAAAGCCAGCTAGGCTTTACCTGATGTTGTGGTGTTACTTTAAGCGGCTTGAACAGCCGCTTCTAGTGCATCCATGAAAATCGACGCCACATCGCAACCCGTTTGATCAAAAATTTCTTGGAAACACGTGGGACTGGTGACGTTGATTTCGGTCACGCTGGTGCCGATGATGTCTAAACCAATCAACAACAAACCACGTGCCGCCAAAATGGGGCCAATGGCTTCTGCAATAGAGCGATCGTTGTCGGTAATGGGTTGAGCCACACCTTTGCCACCGGCCGCCAAATTGCCGCGCACTTCGCCGCCTTGCGGTATGCGGGCCAAGCAGAAGGGCACAGGCTTGCCGCCAATGATGAGCACGCGCTTGTCGCCTTGTGCAATGGCGGGTAAAAACTTTTGCACCATGACCGATTGAGCGCCGTCTAGGTTGAGCGTTTCGATGATGGAGCCTAAATTCATGCCATCTGCACCCACTCGAAAAATACCCATGCCACCCATGCCGTCGAGTGGCTTCAAGATGATGTCTTTGTGATCGGCATGAAATGCCTTGATGGCTTCTGCAGAACGTGTCACCAAAGTAGGCCCAATGAATTGGGGGAACTCCATGATGGCCAATTTTTCAGGATGATCACGAAGGGCTGATGCCTTGTTGAACACCTTGGCGCCTTCGCGCTCGGCTTGGCTGAGCAAATGCGTAGCGTAGAAATATTCGCTGTCAAAGGGCGGGTCTTTGCGCATGATGATGGCGTCAAAGTCTTTGAGCCATGCTTGGCGCTCGGCTGTGATCTCATACCAAGCATCAGCTTGGCCCGTCAGGTGCAAGTCTTGAACGTGTGCTTTCACGCACTCGTCTTTTTGCCATTGAATGTGGGGCACTTCGCAAGCAGTAACCTGATGGCCACGCTTTTGCGCCTCGCGCATCATGGCAAAACTGGTGTCCTTCTTGATCTTGAAGGAGGCTAGGGGGTCAATGATGAAAAGGATGTTCATGCACGTAATGTCGCACAAACGCTTTAACGTCGCATGACAGTCGGGAATTTACATGTTTCGGCGGTATTGGCCGCCCACTTCAAACAGGGCGTTGGTAATTTGCCCTAGCGAGCAAACGCGCACAGCCTCCATCAGCACTTCAAACACGTTGTGGTTGAGAATCACGGCTTGCTGCAAACGAGCCAACATGGCAGGCGATTCTTTGGCATGCTTGGCATGGAACGCATGCAAACGATCGAGTTGAGATTTTTTCTCTTCTTCGGTAGAGCGCGCCAATTCCAGTTTTTCCAAGACTTCATCGCCCTTGGGATTGCGGAAGGTGTTGACGCCAATGATGGGGTACTCGCCGGTGTGCTTGAGCATTTCGTAATGCATCGACTCGTCTTGAATCTTGCCGCGCTGATAGCCCGTTTCCATGGCGCCCAGCACACCACCGCGGTCTGCAATTTTTTCAAACTCTGTCAGCACGGCTTCTTCGACCAGCTCGGTGAGCTCTTCAATGATGAATGAACCTTGGCTTGGGTTTTCATTTTTGGCCAGGCCCCATTCCCGGTTGATGATGAGTTGAATGGCCATGGCACGGCGCACACTGTCTTCAGTGGGCGTGGTGATGGCTTCGTCAAAGGCATTGGTGTGCAGCGAGTTGCAATTGTCGTAAATGGCAATCAAAGCTTGCAAGGTAGTGCGAATGTCGTTGAATTGAATTTCTTGCGCGTGCAAAGAACGGCCAGACGTTTGAATGTGGTACTTCAATTTTTGGCTGCGTTCGTTGGCGCCATATTTGTTCTTCATGGCCACGGCCCAAATACGGCGAGCCACGCGACCCATCACGGTGTATTCGGGGTCCATGCCATTGCTGAAGAAGAAGCTCAAGTTGGGCGCGAAATCGTCAATGTGCATGCCGCGCGCCAAGTAGGCTTCGACAAAGGTGAAGCCATTGGAAAGCGTGAAGGCCAGTTGACTAATGGGGTTCGCACCTGCTTCGGCAATGTGATAGCCACTGATGGACACGGAGTAGAAATTGCGCACATCGTTGTTGACAAAAAATTGCGCAACGTCGCCCATGACTTTCAAGCTGAACTCGGTGCTGAAGATGCAAGTGTTTTGGCCTTGGTCTTCTTTCAAAATGTCGGCTTGCACGGTACCGCGCACATTGGCCATCACCCATGCACGAATTTTGGCCGCTTCAGTGTCGTTGGGTTCGCGGCCATTGTCGATTTTGAATTTTTCCAAATTCTGATCGATGGCCGTGTTCATGAACATGGCCAAGATAGAAGGCGCAGGACCGTTGATGGTCATGGACACGCTGGTGCTGGGGTTGCACAAGTCAAAGCCGCCGTACAACACTTTCATATCGTCCAAGGTGGCAATGCTGACGCCCGAGTTGCCCACCTTGCCGTAAATGTCTGGACGAGGATCGGGGTCATTGCCGTAGAGCGTGACAGAGTCAAAGGCCGTGGACAAGCGTTTGGCGGGCATGCCTTCGCTTAGCAATTTGAATCGGGTGTTGGTTCTGAACGCGTCGCCTTCGCCTGCAAACATGCGTGTTGGATCTTCGCCTTCGCGTTTGAAAGCAAAGGTGCCAGCGGTGTAGGGAAAACTGCCTGGCACGTTGTCCAACATGAGCCACTTCAAAATTTCGCCATGGTCTTCGTACGTGGGCAAAGACACTTTGCGAATGGTGGTGCCAGACAAGCTTTTGGAAGTGAGTGCGGTGCGAATTTCTTTGTCGCGGATTGTCACAACATACTCACCTGCCGCGTAGGCCTTTTGCATTTCAGGCCAGTGCCCCAATAATTTCTTTGCGCCAGGTTCTTGTGTCTCTTCACGTCGAATGGCTAAGTCGATGGCTGCCTCTGCGGCTTTGGCGCGACCAGGTTTGTCCACTTCCAGCATCACTGCAGCAGCGCGAAGTTGTTGAATTTCACGGGCCAAGTGCGCTTGGGTTCGTGCTTGTTTTTTGTAGCCCCGCACGGTGTCACTGATTTCTGCCAAGTAACGCGTGCGTGCAGTGGGAACCACGGGGGTCTGGTTGGTGCTGTGACGAACGTCGACGATGGGCAGCAAACCCTCTTTCAACTTCAAACCCAATTCGCCCAAGCGAACTTTGAGTGCTTGGTACAAAGCCGTGACGCCATCGTCGTTGAAGCGCGCAGCCATGGTGCCAAACACGGGCATTTTTTCTGTGGGCACTGTCCAAGCTTCTTGGTTTCGCTGAACTTGTTTGGCCACGTCGCGCAGCGCATCGCTGGCGCCTTTGCGGTCAAACTTGTTGATGGCCACAAACTGGGCAAAGTCGAGCATGTCGATTTTTTCCAACTGGCTGGCCGCGCCAAACTCTGGCGTCATGACGTACATCGGCACATCGACATGCGGCACGATGGCTGCGTCGCCTTGGCCAATACCGGAGGTTTCAACCACCACCACATCAAAGCCAGCCACCTTGCAAGCGGCCACCACATCGGGCAGTGCGGCAGAAATTTCGCTGCCAAAATCGCGCGTGGCCAAACTGCGCATGAACACGCGCTGGCCATTGCGCCAAGGGTTGATGGCATTCATGCGAATTCGGTCGCCCAGCAAAGCGCCACCGCTCTTGCGGCGTGAAGGATCGATGGACACCACCGCAATGCGCAAGTCATCGCCTTGGTCCAAACGCAAACGTCGAATGAGTTCGTCGGTTAGAGAAGATTTACCAGCGCCGCCAGTGCCGGTAATGCCCAACACAGGCACTTTGTATTGAACAGCTTCAGTGCGCAATGCGGCTACCATGTCGGCTGAAGCCTTGCCGTTTTCTAACACGGTGATGAGTTGTGACAACGCGCGCCAATTGGCTTCGGTGTTGCCTTGTATGGCTTTCAAATCTTTGGGTGCATACGGGCTAATGTCTTTGTCGCAGCGCATGACCATCTCGCCAATCATGCCGGCCAGGCCCATGCGTTGGCCGTCTTCGGGGCTGTAAATGCGGCCCACACCGTAGGCATGCAATTCGCGAATTTCGGCGGGAACAATGACACCGCCGCCACCGCCAAAGACTTGGATGTGTTCGCCACCGCGCTCGCGCAGCAGGTCAACCATGTATTTGAAATATTCAACGTGGCCGCCCTGGTAGGAGCTGATCGCAATGCCTTGCACATCTTCTTGCAAAGCGGCTGTGACCACTTCGTCGACCGAGCGGTTGTGACCCAAGTGAACCACTTCGGCGCCCATGCTTTGCAAAATGCGACGCATGATGTTGATCGCGGCATCGTGGCCATCAAACAAGCTGGCTGCCGTGACAAAGCGCACTTTGTGCGTGGGGCGGTATTCGGCGAGGGCTTTGTATTCGGCAGACAAGTCGGTCATGTCAAGGTTCCAGTCATGGATGAAAAGGGCCGCATCAGGAAGCAGCCTCGTCTAATTGACGTTTACGTCAACGTCAATCTGCGATCTTAGCCGTTTTACTTAGAAAAGTCTTACAAATCAACATGCCGGCCAACATGGCGGCTGTAAAAATCAGGGCATCTGTGCTTAAAAGCGCGCTGGCCAGGGCTGGGCCGGGGCAATAACCCACCAAACCCCAACCCGCGCCAAATAAAACGGCTCCCCCAATCAGTGGCAAATCGATGTGGCTAAGGGCAGGTTCATGGAATTGATCGTCAAACAAAGGTGTTTCAGAAATTCGCCGCGTCCAAGCAAATGCCAATAAAGTGACACAGACCGCACCGCCCATGACAAAGGCCAAAGTGGGGTCCCAAAGACCTGGGAACGGTCCCTTGCCAATGGCCGTGATGTCCAGAAAGCCCAACACTTTGAGGGGCTGAGTCATACCTGACAAAACCAAGCCAGCCGAAAACAAAAGGCCTGCAGAGAAAGCCAGACCCAATTGGCCGGCGGGGTGGTGGGGGGCGCTCATGCTGCACCTCGCATCAAGGTGACCACAAGCATGCCTGTTGCCATGAAAACACCCACCGCCACCAAGGATCTGGCCGACAACCGGCCCAAGCCACACACGCCATGGCCACTGGTGCAACCATTGCCCCAGACGGTACCAAAACCCACCAAAAGTCCTGCAGGAATGAGCAAATACAAGGGCCTTGCAGGCAAAGTGGGTATCTCTAGGCCCTGACCCAACAGGCAGCCCCCCAAGATCAAGCCTGCCAAAAACGCCCATCGCCAAGATTCAGATAGGACGGGCGAAGCAATGACTTCAGAGGTAATGCTGCTCACGCCCGCAATGCGGCCAAGACCCCACCAAAGCAGCCAACTGGCAAGGCCAATGAGAATACCGCCGAGACCGGCAATTAAATAGGGGTGTAAATTAGCAAGCATGTCGCAGTGTTTCCGAAAAATGTTCCAAAAAAGCTGGCAGAAGTTATCATAATTTGTTGTCCTCCAGAAAGATTTCCATGAGCCGTATTGCCGATCCTGAAAAAAAGAAAGCCCTTTGTGCCCGTCTGGCCCGAATTGAAGGCCAATTACGGGGTTTGCAAAAACTCATTGAGACCGACGCGGACTGCGAAAAAATTGCGCAGCAAATGGCTGCTTCTCGCAAAGCTTTGGACAAATCCTTTTTTGCCATGGTGGGTTGCATGATTGAGCAAGGTGATCAATCGGCAGAACATGTGGCCGAAATGCTCACGAAATTTGCCTAAGGCCGGCCATGCCTCAATCTCAAGCGCAAGTCATTCAACTGTTTGACAGCCTCTCCAGCACTTACACCTATTTGGTCTTTGACCCTGAGTCGCTAGATGCCGTCATCATTGATCCCGTGGATGATCAAATTGAGCGCGATCAAAAAATCATTCAAGACAAAGGCCTCATAGTCAATTGGGCTTTAGAGACCCATGCGCATGCAGATCACATTACCAGCGCAGGTTTGCTGGCTGAACATTTAGGTTTGAAAACAGCAGCGCCTGAGGGCTGTCACATTGGCACAGCCTCGGTGCAATTGGTCGATGGCCAAATGATTGCATTTGGCGCGTTTGCGCTCAAGGCTTTGCACACCCCTGGCCATACCGCAGGCAGCATGAGTTTTTATGTGGCTGCCAACGATGCTGGGCATGTTTTCACGGGCGATACCTTGCTCATAGAGGGTTGTGGTCGTACAGATTTTCAGTCGGGCAGTGCCGAAGCCCTGTATCACAGCCTGACTGAGATCTTGTTCAAATTGCCTGAAGGCACCACAGTCTGGCCAGGGCATGATTACAAAGGCCGAACCCATTCAAGCATTGGCCATGAAATCAAAAACAATGTGCGTGTTGCGGGTCAAACCAAAGCGCAGTTTGTTGCAACCATGAACAATCTGAACCTGCCTAAGCCGCGCCGCATAGATGAAGCGGTGCCCGCCAATTTAAATTCTGGTTTACGGCAAGATGCCGGAGGAGAGCCCATGCGAAACGATGTCTTAACCATTCGACCAGCCCAGGGCTATGCTGGCGATGTCTACCCAGAACTGGCGTGGCATTGGGTGCAGTCGGGTGAGGCTGTGATGGTCGACGTGCGCTCTGATGCCGAGCGCGCGTGGGTGGGCTTTGTACCCGAAGCCAAACCGTTGGCTTGGAAGCAGTGGCCGGTGGTTGATGTGAACCCAGAATTTGATGCTGGCATTCAACGCATTGCGGCTGAGGGGCTCAAAATTGTGTTGCTCTGCCGAAGTGGTGTGAGGTCGGTGGCAGCAGCACAAAGGGCCACGCAGTTGGGCATTGAAGCCTTCAATATTTTGGAAGGTTTTGAGGGCGACCCCAACGCGGAAGCACACCGTGGCAAGCTG
>Ga0214168_1000332_pt1 | contig 19186 bp, 12 predicted proteins | sample LakMenepilimnion_FD_153002 | JGI IMG/M metagenome (GOLD analysis project Ga0214168, IMG submission 153002) | Freshwater microbial communities from Lake Mendota, WI - Practice 29OCT2010 epilimnion v4 | ecosystem: Environmental > Aquatic > Freshwater > Lake > Epilimnion/Euphotic zone | place: Lake...
GCAGGATACTGGGGTCGCGACCATCTAAATAATGAGGGTATTCCACCAGATAACTTAAAACGTACAGCTTGGGGTATTTATCCTGCTGGTGGTCTTTATGATAATGACGGTAATAGAGGTGTTTCTTTAGGTGCTGGTGCTGGTGGTGCTGGTGCTGCTTCGGGTGGCGGCGGTGGTTTGAAACCTAAGATCGACGTCAACGTAGAATTGATGCAAATTAAGCACATGTTGGCTAAACTTGCTGATGCGCTTAACGTCAAGATTCCTGCGCAGGATCTTGTCGCTACGCCCGAAAAGTTAATGGCTATGGCTAACGGCGGTGGTTCTAATGGTGGTGGAGACAGTGGCGGTGGCGCCATTTCTGCCATTAAAGGTATTACTGGCATTACTCCAGCGGGTACTCCGGGTGGCGAAAAGTCTGGCCGAGATATGCAGTATGGTGCGCAAACGGTAAAAGACATGTTGATTGGTCCTTCTATTAAACAAGCTGAAGCCGCTGGGCGAGCTATGACTTTGCCTATTTTTCAAGCGCACGACAGGGCAACTATGGTAGCAGCCGCTGTGCGTGGTCGTCGCTAAGGAGTTATCTGTGTTTGTTGAAATTATTTCTGATTCCGGGATTGGTTCTGCGCCTATTCGCCTGAGTATCAATCAGATTGTTATTAGGCAAGACAACAACACTATTATTGCTGTTGCTGCGGAATACGGAATGGATAAATGTCAGCTCGTGTCGCATGTCGGTGATGACGATTTTAACGAAGTATTGGCAAAACTGGGCATCCACGAGACTACGCTTTGTGACACACTTCAACTTCCCGAACCACCGACAGGTGCTCGGTTAATTTCAGCTCCCTGACGAGGATTTAACGTGGCCAGTGAATTTTCTCCCGTGATTTGGACAGGCACGCGCGTTGTAGCAAAAACATCGGTTCGCAACGCACCGAGAATTAATAAACCTGTAACGCCGCCTGCTATTGTTTCGGCGTGTGCGTTGCCTCCAACTGTTGCAATTCCTAGCATCAGTGCAATCCCACCTGCAATTGCTGAATTGCCTCCAATTGTAGCGAAACCCACGCTTCCTTCTCTAGACGATGAAATTCTTGTTCCCTATAGTACCCCTGTGCAAGATGCTTTTGCGCAAATTGCGGATCCGCTGACCGGTTTGGATGAAACTGTTCCTGTCCCAGCGAAGGACACTGACACTTCTTCCACCGGTCGATCAGGACGAGGTAGGCGAAGCTCCTACCGTAGCGGCCGTGGTACCTGACGACATGGATGTTCTCGGGGCAGCCGATGTGGTAAAACACGTCGGCTGTTTTTTTTAGGAGTCAGCCATGTTTGCGTTTATCCGTGATTTTTGTGTAAGGCTGTGGATAGCTTTTTTCTGGCCTACACGTTCTCGAACAGTAGTGTTGCCTAAGGGCGAAGTGCAAATTGCTGCGTTAATTGCCAAAGTTCTAAACGGCATGCCTGAGTATTTATTACCGGATAAAGCGCGGGTAGACATTTTGACGCAAACTGAGGCAATTGAAGTAGATTGGGCGCATAAGTGGGCGGAAGGCATTGGTCAGGCCTTGTATTATGGCGCCATGACGAAACGTACACCTGTCGTGTTATTATTGATGAATACTGCGGACGAAGAACGGTATTTGGCGCGCGTCAGAGCCGTTATTGCCGCGCATACTCGAACACGTTTGACGTTGTGGTTGTTCAACATGCATACGGGGCAGTTGGACATGGGTAAAAAAGGCGTCATCAGGGTGTTATAACCGGGAGTTCCCTGTGATCACGCGCAGTACCGTCGGTAAATTGATGATTGAAGACGCATTGCCAGAAGACATGCGCGGACGTAACACGGTTTTTAACAAAGCCACGTTACAAACCCTGTTACGAGAATTAGCGGACAAGCATCCAGACGAATATGTAGCCGTAAGTCAAAAACTAGCTAACATAGGCAGACAAGTCGCAACGGAAACAGGTGGCTTTAGTTTTGGTTTAGGTGCATTAACGCAAACAGCCGGAGCTAAAGCAACTTTGGCCGAAATTAGGGGCAAAGTTAAAAAGTTGCTGGCTAATCCCTATCTGACTGACAAGCAACGTAACGAACTTGTGATTAAAACTGTTGGTGGATATCAGCAAAAACTAATGGATGACGTATACACAGATAGTTTGGCTGAAAAAAACCCAATTGCTATGCAGATCATGTCGGGCTCTCGTGGCAACAAGATGAATTTGGCATCATTACGCGGTGCCGACTTGTTGTACGAAGATCATAGGGGTGACATCATTCCTGTGCCTGTACTTAAAAGCTATTCTCAAGGGTTAACTCCTGCCGAGTATTGGGCTGGTACATATGGCGCGCGTAAGGGTGTTATTGCAACTAAGTTTGCTACGGCGGATGCAGGCTTCTTCGGCAAACAACTTAATCAAGTAGCACACAGGCTTGCCGTTGTTGATCAAGATGATCCACGTCAAGATTTAGGCGTTAGGGGATTACCCGTAGACACCGACGACATGGACAACGAAGGCGCATTGTTGGCGTTTGACTTTGGTGGCTACAAGCGCAACACGGTATTAACACCTAAGATTCTGAAAGACCTTAAGGCACGTAAGTTCGATCGTATCTTGGTGCGCAGTCCAATGACGGGTGGCAGTCCTGATGGCGGTGTTTATGCTCGTGACGTAGGTGTTAGGGAAAGAGGTACGCTTCCGGGGCGCGGAGAGATGGTGGGCATGACAGCAGCCCAAGCTATTGCAGAACCTATCAGCCAAGGACAATTAGGATCAAAGCACTCGGGTGGTGTTGCGGGACAAGAAAAAACAGTAGGTGGTTTCCAATACATCAACCAATTAATTCAGGTTCCCAAGACATTTAAAGGTGGAGCTGCACACACGCTTGTAGACGGTAAAGTTCAGAAAATAGAAGACGCTCCTGCTGGCGGTAAGTACGTATTTATTAATGACAAACCCCAGTACGTAGGTCATGGTTTTGAGATTAACGTTAAACCGGGAGATGAGGTTGAAGCCGGAGATGTTATTAGCGAAGGCATGCCCAATCCTTCCATCATTACGCAACATAAGGGCATAGGCGAAGGCCGTAAGTATTTTGTTAAGGCTTTTAAAGAATCTATGGGATCTATGGGACTACGTTCGCATAGACGGAACATTGAGCTTATTGGTCGTGGGCTGATTGATCACGTAAGGATGACAGAGGAATATGGAGATCACGTACCCGATGACGTGATTCCTTATTCAACGTTGGAGCATGGATACAAACCCCGTGAAGGTTTCCAGACATTAGAACCCAGTAGAGCTTTGAATAAGTATTTAGAGAAACCTGTGTTGCATTATTCTATTGGCACGCAGGTAAAGCCAAGCATGCTCAAGGACATGACGTACTTTGGTGTTAAGGACGTTACGGTTCACGACAAGCCTGCGCCGTTTCAGCCAGAGATGGTTAGGGCGATGTACAATTTGCATCATGACCCTGACTGGATGACGAGGATGTATGGTTCGGGGCTTAAGAGCAGCTTGTTGGATGCCACACACAGAGGTTCCACGAGTTCGGCTACAGGCACAAGCTTCGTACCCGCATTAGCAAGAACTGTTGACTTTGGTAGAGTTGGTTTGATCCAGCAACCTAAGACTGGCGTAAAGCCTGATTTGAATACGCCCGTAGCTACGCCTATGACTCCTAATACCGACACAGAGAAGTTATCTAGTGACGCGTTGTACCACGGGTCTTCTTTAAGATTAAAAAACATTGAACCACGCCCTAGCCGTGTGATTAACAACGAAGCTGCGGTTTTTGGAACACCTAATCGTGAGTTAGCTTTGAGTTTTATGGCTCCGTGGACAGATGCTGATTTGTCCTTGGGGAGTACTAACAACGAACCTTATGTTTTAGAAGAACGATACCCCGGTGCCTTTGAAAAGATCTATAAAGGCAAGAGCGGGTTTTTACATCATTTACCTTCCGCAGACTTTGCTGAAGATCCTCGGTTAATGCCTACTGAGAGAATTGCACGCAAAGCCGTGAAGCCTATAAACGTCGAGGAAATTAAAAACCTTTGGGACGCGTTGCAGACATCAGGGATTGTGTTGAAACGGCATGGTGACAAATCTAACAACAAAGTTGCCAATGACGACATTTTGCCCCAGCAACACATTAAGTTTGCGGAAGTGTACACGGCAAACGGCGACAGTGTTCAGGGTGTAGGTCTGCGAAAGCTGTACCACACTTTGTTGGACGAAAAAGGCATATCGGGTCTAGGCGTCAACAATGAAGAAACGGGCAACGTTGAATTAGCGTTTAATGGCGATGAAGCCCAACGTAAAAATGTTTTTGACGAATTAGCCACACGGATCCAAGCAAAAACGGGCAAACCTGTAACGTTTGCGCCTTTGGCCGTACCTCAGCAAATGACATCAGTTAATTTGTCGAACGCGGATGCTGCTAGGTTAAACGCCATACATCACTTGGCGTACCGCATGTCCAATATGTACGATCCGTCCGATTCAGCGATGCACGACGATGCAACGTTTAAACAAAACATGGCTGATCGGTTTAGGCTTTCAGTTACGGATAAAGGTTTGACGGGCACAGTTCCTAGTCGTGCAGCCGAACAACTTTTAGGTACGCGCCCCATGTATTCTGCGATGGCACCAGAATATCGCGTTAGAGATGAAGACGAAGCCATGAAAGATATGGCTCCAGAACACAAACAAAAACTTTTAAGTATGCTTGGAACAGACAGAGGATTTTTAAGTAATACTGCGGGTACCAATAAACACGCTAGTGACGATTTGTATTTTGTTAAATGCGCAGAAACTGATCCATCTAAAGTTATTTTAATTAGCGGACATAGTGGCGCAGGCAAATCCACGGTGGCAAAACAACTTAGTGATGCTTTGGGTTTACCTGTCACAAGTATTGATGATCATCCTGCACTCAAACAGATATTTAAGAATGACCCTGAAAACAAACACATGACGCCCGGATCGATTGAACGTAGGCGTTATCTTGATGCAGCTCGACGTATGGCACTCGACACGATTAATTCGGCAAAAGACGGCGCCATTGTGGAAGGCACGCAATTAGCCGCGTTGCGTAAACAACAATTAGCGCAATACCCGCATCGTGTTTTGGTCACGACACCGTTAACAGAGCTTTTGCAACAAAGACTAGATAGAACTAAGCAGAGAGTAGAAGCCAAAGGAAATCCGTGGACGCCTGAAGTTGAAGCATATCGTTCTGAGTTAGGTCGGAAATTGTATGACTCCAACAAGTCAGATATGAGCAGATTTGGAAACACGCCCGGTACGCTTACACACAACACACGCGCAGACAATCTTGATTCGTTGTTAGACAGTTTTAGAAATCAGTACAAACACGCTGACGACATTCTTCCGGGTGGCATCGGAGATAAGTACAAAGTCTCTGATTTCCCTAAGAAGGAAATGGCCAAGGGTGTTAAGACGGAATCCGAGCACACCACTAATCCTGCTATTGCTGCGGACATCTCTAAAGATCATTTGGTGGAAGATCCCAAATACTACACCAAGCTTGAAAAGGTAGAAAAGAAAAGCGTTTATAGTATTGCCGACGGTATTGCCAGAGCTCGTAATAAGCGTGCCGCAGATATTGCTTCTTTGATCAGAGAGGCAACGCCTGTAACAACAATTCGTGACATTGAGAATGCTGCGGCACGCCGTTATGAACCGCCAGAGCCTGCTGAATTACCAATTTCTGTAGCACAGACGGCGTTACCTACAGAAGAAGAATTACAAGCAGCGCGTTTGAAAGAATTACTGGAAACGAACAAAATTTTAAGGCAGCAGACGACCCAGTACAGTCCCGATCTGGGGTTACTCGATGAGGAGGTAGAGTAATTATGCTTACGGCATCAGATCTTGGACGGTTAGCAGCTAGGGTAAAGATGGCCGCTGATCCACAAACTGCACCTGCGGCGATACCGATAAATCCTTTTAAAGAAATGTTTGCGTTTGATCCTTCCAAGCCCGCAGATGCTCGCCACGCTGTGTCAAATGTTGCCAGACCCGCAAGCATCCGAATACCACCAAAGGACGCAATTCCAAAAAGATCACGTAGTTATCCTTATTTCACGGGATACATGGGTTTAGAAGACCAAGACGATGGTACTAAAACACCGTATTTTGGCAGTGAGAAAACAACAACTAAATTTGTGCCTCAAACGCCTTTTCCTGAGCGTAATCCGCAGACGTGGGCAAACTTAGGTAAAAAATATTACACTAATCTTAATCCTGCGGACCGTTACGACGGTCCTGCTATTGGTACACGTGCGCAAGCATATGCAGCGGCTGATAAACTTTATCCAAGCAAGATGCCCATAGGTTCGTTGGCTACAAAAGGAAAATTACCAACAAGTTTGGCAGAGTTAGCCACGCAAGCAATTACGCGCCCCGCAGGGATGATCGGTTCTGGCTTACAAACGTATGCGCGCGGAAGATATGAACAACGTTTAAACAACATGCGTGACACAGCTTTTAATGATCGCACGTCAACTCCATTTTACTACACAACACATTCTCAAGACGGCGACCCGCACGTTCTGATGCAAACTAATCCCGCAACGCGCCTTGATCCCGAAACAAATAAATTAGTACCTATACCGACTGCGTCAATACTGCAATCGCCAGACAAGGTGTCAAAAGAATTTAAAAATATTGCTCCTGTTTCAATGGTTACCCCGGCATCTGATTTACACGAACACGTACATACAACTCAATTTAATCCTAACCATCACAACAAGGGTGACCACTATCCTAAAGATGAAGATTACCCCCGTTTATTAATGCAAGCGGAATTACCCGCAGTCACAAGTGAAGCGGGACATGTTTCGGATGCATACAATTACGCAACAGGTCAATGGCCGGAAGGCATGCATTTAGGCATGACGATGCAACAACTTACTGAAGATTTACGCCGGCGTGGACACATTGGAGGTGCAACGCAAATGTCAGCGATTATGAACGATCCTGATTACCGGCGCAGACTTGATAATGCGCTTAACAAAGAAGATCCCGTTTATAAAGAAGACACAGCTGCACTGCGGGAAAAATTATTTCCTAGACAGCAACTTCAACAGCCGACACGGGCGTTTCAACGTGGACCTTTAATAATTGATCCGGTTACGGGTAAAGCACAGCATTTAACCGACAGGGAACAACGTTTTCCAGACGAACCTGCAAACTTTCCTGATATAAGTTATCCTGATCGCACGCGCGGCTTTGGCAGATAAATTGTTTCTCGACGTTTAAATTGCATAAGCATTTAAGGAATCACCCATGATTACAGCGTCAGATCTTGGACGGTTAACGGCTAGGGTAAAGATGGCCGCTGATCCTACGTCTAATAAGATTCCGCCGTATGTCATGGGACCAAGCTTGGGGTACGTTCACCCTGCACCAAAACCGCCTAAACCAACGCCTACACCTGTGGGAATGTCTCAAGCAGACCGTAAGTTATACAACGGAGCTGAAGCGCAAATAGGATCACCGGCATACGCTGAACATATACGCACGTTCGCAGATCAAACGCGTACGCCAAAAAGTGAGTCAACTTTTCAGGCGCCTTTATCTCCAGCATCGTCATTGCAGCGCGACGCCGGTAGACTTGCGCACGGTGTCGGCGTAGCAGGGGCATTAATGGGCGGAACTATTGAACCCGATATGTTACCCGGCATACGATTGCCTGATCGTTTAAGTAAAAATCTTATAGGCAAAGGAGTAGGATTTGCGGGTAATGTAATGGCATTTCCTTTTAAGCACCCGGTGACTGGAATGGCAATTGACGCAGCAACGGAAACGGCGGTCCCGCGTACAACGCAACAAATGCAACATGATTACGAGAATAGAACAATTCCAGCATTACGTGGTGTATTTCCGCAAATGGATCCAGAGTTCAATAAACGGTATCCGGGCGGAAAAATGACAATGTTGCAAGCGCTTGGTGAAGTTCCAAATCAGTTGCGCAAACAATTTTGGTCTTCGCTTGATTTGGCAAGTTCTCCTATAGGGCACTTAGCTAATACAACGGCTGTTAGAAATTTGACACCCGATGCAATCCAAAAAGAAAAGATTCGACAAACATTAGAAGCGCAAACGCACGGTACTGCGCCGATTACTAAAACGGATCCAGCATTTTTACCTGATGGCGTAGAGGGATACGCGCCGCCAAAAGTAACAAGAACATGGCAAGATTATTTTATGCGAGAAGATCCTACAATTACGAATCAAAGTACGCCTGCGGCTCAAAATCAAATGACGCTACGAAAAATGACCCAAGGCGTATTGTTAAATAATGATCCTGCAAAAATACAAGCGCATGCACAATTATTAATAGATAAAAACCCCGACCACTTTATGCAATTACATCCTAAGCAACAAGAAGCGCTAAATGCTGCTTATTCAGATGCCGAGGTACAGCGAACGCCTGAATATGCGCGGGCACAGGCACAGGGAGCTAGCGAGCAACAACTTGATACGATACGAGCGCAATACCTTAAAAAAGAGCTTGAATCGCAATTGCGTCCTGCGGATTTAAAGAAAACAGAACCTAACCTCTTACCTCCAGCAAATCTAAACGATCAAACAGACCGGTATAGGCTTTACAAAGCAATGATTGCCGCCAAAGTGATACCTGAAACAGATGCTACTCTTAATCAATTTGTATTAGAAGATCCGCGGCAACTTAAAAAAGAATTAAGTAAATTGATAGCAGCCGATAAATTAGACATTAGCCCGACGTCACCGTTAATGTTGCGACTTAAAAACAGCCCTGACATTATTCGCGCACTGACAGCCGCAGGTTTAGACCTTGCGGGGCAATAAACGCAACGTTTGACATTTGTCTTGGTTTGCCCCGCTCCTACGTTATAATTTTGAATAACGTACTTACCTAAGGAACACACGCATGTCACGCACACTCTCTTTTTCCTTTGAGAAAGTCGCTACAGTTGTTGGTACGTATTGGCGAGATAAAAAAGCAGACTATAAGCATTTAAAGCATTGGATGAAACAAGCCACGATTGGTGGAGAGCAGTCCGAAGGTTTTGAGCAGGCATTTTCGTCGCTTGCTTACGCTTATCTGAAGGACAAAGCTCCACGTCTTCTAGATTTTATCATTGGTTTTCAGTTAGTCGAGCGTAACGACGACAACACTAAAGCCGTAGGCATCTTTGGCTTTAAAGTAGGCGAACAATGGCTTTACGCCCCCGTATTCTTTTTGAACGGGGATCTCAAGGGACACGAACTTCTTTATCTTAAGAAACAAGATATGTTTGTTCCCATGAAAGAGAACTGGGTCAATCACGTCATTAGTCGCAAGCCTCACGTATTAGGTGAAGCGTCTGCCAAGAATACATTCCAGCTAGGTGGATTGCTGCCTAACCTTAATCGTTTGGCAAATCCTCCTGTAGCCACCAAGTTTAGTTCCGATCTTGGTTTTAATTGCTCGGAATGGGCACAACCATTTTTGCCGTTCTTAGCCGCAGTTGTTGCCGATCGTAATGACATATTGTTTGCTCGACATACCAAGGTGGCTGAAAATCTGGATATGCGTAATGTGTTGCGTTCTTTTCCGTTGTTAAAAGCCGCGTACGAAAAAATGTATCAGGCCTATCCTTTGATCAAAGAAGGGTTTGATAAGTTTTACGGACCCAATTTCTGGGCTGACATGGCAGGCGTAGCGTTGGAAGACGCAAAGAGCATTGTTAAGTCTGGCGCAGATATGAATGCAATGCCCATGCAAAACAAGGCGCCAGTAACCACGGCAGCGCCTCAATTGCGTCTTACGGGCAAACCTACCGGATTGTTACCGTCTGCAAATAAGATTCCGACGACACCTGCATCGGCACAAATGAAACCTAAAACGGCGTACGACGTTACAGATTCGATTAAGGAATCGCGTTGTTGGGAAGGATATGAACCTGTTCCCGGCAAGAAGCCATATTCTGATGATTCATGTCGCAAGACAGGCAGCAAACAAAAGGAAGAAAAGAAGTCTTTTGACATTTTGCCTGCCGCGCGTGAAACGCATCCTATTAAAACGGGTGCTTTGAAGATCACCATGCAAAACATTCAGATGTCGGGAGACGCTGATGATTTTGACGGTGACATACTTAAGAATATTTTGCCTGATGAAATTCAGGACAAGATTGCCGACATGATGAAACGATCAGCCGAAGCTGATAACGACGTGACCATTACTGACGGCGACAACAAAAGGCTGAACTCTACAGATGATGATCGAAAGAAGCTTTTGGATGATGGCGTTCTGATCACTGACAAGCGTGATTCCCAAGACGTGAGTATGGCGTTCAACACGCAAGTCAAAATGGAACTGATGAATCCTAATGAGAGTGGCGTGTACGAGGTATTGGAAAAGCCCGGCACTTTCACAGAGATGGTTGTACTGAGCAATCCCGCGTCAGGTCGTGGCCGTGAAAACACTGTATTGGTTGTTCGCAAAGACGATCCAAGGTCGTGGTTGCACACTCACCGCACCAATGTGTTTGTAAAGTCGTGTGACTGCCCACTGCCCTCGGTGTTTAGAAAATGGGTCAACGGTCTTAGCGACATCAGTGATTGCAAAGTAGGCAACACTTATGTAGCTATTCACGAGATTGGCTCGGGTACATGCCCGTTTGAAGTTACCGAAGTATTGAGTAACGGTGCTTATCGTGTCAGTTGGTTAGATTACGCAGATCTGCCACGTCCCGGGAATTTGGCAGCGCGTACTTGCATGCACCCTCAGAATGACAATTTGAACGGTTACAAATCGTGGGACGCTAAGATCACAATCAATAATCGTCCCGGGACCAACCTTCGCACGGTGGCAGGGGAAATGTTCATTCCTTCTGACTACAAGGTGATTAAGGTCAGAGAGAAGAACGATACTAGCCGCAAAAACGATAGTCCTTTTACGTTCATGCCTTGCTGCGAATCTAAGCCTTTCCAGTCAGGCTCACGGTCTGATCCTTCACCCATCGAATTGGGTAACTTGGTAAATATCCAATTGATGCTGTACGAGAAAATGGCATCACTTAAGATTCAAGACACCGGTACTGATTTCTACATTCAATCAGCCACGCACGGAAATCATCGTCTTAAGAAAATGGCCGCAGTGATTCACCTCGTAGCTGATCACGGTTTGGCCGAAAAGCAGGCGCGCGTAATGCTCAAGGAAGCATCCGCTGTTGCTAAGCACAATTCTGCCACAAGTTATTTCGTCAAGCATGCCGCGCCATTTAACAACAGTGTGCTTGCAGGCGGACCTAACACTCCCGGTTTCCCTGAGCCTTTCTACGGACAGGAACCTGTGGGTCGTGGCATGTATCCAGCCCGGTATCCTGAAGAGTACACATCTTTGGTTCCCGGCATGGACAGTAATCTGACGGATCCAAAGATTTACGATCCGTTCTACATGCCTGATACCAAAGCCATGTTTGTCGGACAGCAGGCGTCGCAAGCCGGGCAAAAAGAAGTGTTTGACACGGCCATGATTAGTGGCATGTTGAAGACCGTGCGCCAAGACAGTCTCGTCGATAAGTACTTGGGCGACTTAATGAAAGCTCTTGACAAGCTAGGTCGTATCTTGTTCCTATTCTATTGGCATCAAGAAGAATTTGAGGACAGGTACGGCAAACAAGATTTGCCCGAACTGGAAGATACGTTGCGTAATGCGTTTGAAGTGCTGGGTGATCTGGTACTCTTCCTTAAAGAAAAGACGGTTCAAAGTGGCGTGATGTTTGATAGCGGCGTAGGTCGTCCTGATCCAAGCATTGACGCAGCTACTGGCGAATAATTCTGTGTATGGAGTGTGCCATGTCTATCCCGTATGAATGTACGCCGCAAGGTGGTTTCGTGGTAAATGCCGGAGCCACTGAAACTTTTACGATTGATTTTCCTAGCCGTTCGGTGATTTCCAAGATCATCGTTATTCAGACAGACGGTGCTCCAGCAAACTTCTCAGTGATTTTGTTTAACAACGCAGTTGCGGCTGGCGGTACAGATCAGTCCGAAAGTGTTGGCGACTATCAAGGCGATCTTCCACCTGATCTGTACCGTGTAACGCCAACACTTACAGCTACCACAGGCAAATTGTTGTACTTCTCTGAAACATCCAACGGCGGCCACGGCTTTGTCTTTTTCAATCAGGATAAAGACACCATGGCTAACCGCTTGGGTAATCCCCACAAGCTTTACCTCCAGATCACCGTACCGGGATCTTCAGGTAACGCTACGTTTGCTGTTACGATCGCTGGGGAAATCTTTAAGTAAGTGGTTATTCAATGCTAGGTCACGCAGATTTTGAACGCTTTAATCTATTTCGTAAACCGGAATGGAGATTTGATCGCGTCAAGTCTTTACTTGAAAATCATCCTGCGCCTAAAAGATGCAGCGCGCGGGATGATAATTACGTCAAGGTTGCGCGTAATTTTTTGCTTAGGTGGAAAAACAAAGAAGACGATTCAAGTCGCCGTCAATTGTTTTACGAGAATCCGGGCCTGTATTACGCAGTCGATTTGTATGAACGATCTACGGAAGACGCAACGTATCCATTTATTATTCAGGCACGGTTGTTGGCGGGTATGACATCGGAAGAAATTGCCGAGGTGATGCCGACAACATTTGAAACTATCGACTGGTACGAACGTTTGTTTTTTAATGTCAGTGATAGGCTCGACAAGCGAGACTGGGTCACCAAGATGATCCTCGTGCCTTCGATTATGCGGTCTCTGTTTGTTAATAACCGCAATACGGGCCACGCTGATAGTCATAACGAGCATCTTGTCGATCGCAGTATTTCGATTTGCGATCCGTTTTACGATGGGACTTTAAAGCTGTTTGCGTATTTTGGTGGTAGGCATGTTCTTGAGCCATTCCTTGCTTCGTGCGAAATTGACAAAAAATTGAAGTCACCTGATAAACTAAATGAATGGTTGGATGAGTATTGGACAGGTACGATCAGGCGACGAAGTGCGCAAGCAGCTACCAAGTTTGATTTGAACAGATACAACGTCGCTGAGATTTTTGGGTTACACTCTCAGTTGTTGGCTCTGGATAGATCTGCGACTTCTTTGCGTAAGAATGACAGCGATCTGACGACGGCTGTTAGTTCTATGATTGGTGGAATTGACTGGTTGATTGGCGATAAGGGCAAGAAGGCTTTGGCGCAGACGAAACTTGGACGTTATGATGAAGAAGCAGCGGAGTTGCGTGCGGATGAAGTTTTGCAAATAACGGCTGGGTTTGATGACGACGATATTCAAAGGGAAATACAGAGCACAGCATTACCGCCGCCGCGCCCTACGAAGGACGACCAAACCAAGGCACTCGCTGACCACACCAGCAAATAACGGAGCTTGTCATGCAAACCTTGGATTCACGCGAAGAGCAGAACTTGCTTTCGGCTATTAAACAAGCCGTTGATCTTGTTAACGGTGGTATGGCACCTGATGCGGCAATTACTAAAATTGCTAAAGACGAACGCTACACACCCGGCAAGATTAAGTTGGTGTGCGCTGCCTACAACACGGGCAAACAAACAGCACAACGAGAAGATAATAAAAACATCCTTGATAAGTTTGCTGAATTTCCTTTGGCTGATGCTGATGCCGTGATTAATCGCATTTACGGTAAATCGGAAAAGAAAGCTGAAGATGTGCACGCGGACTACGCCAAGGCTCCATCTAATTGGTACAAAGAAAAAGAACGTGAAAAATTAGCGCACATGAAGTTGCCTGAAATTCAAAAGACAGCCGCTCCTGTGCCTACGTTTGAAACTGTAATGGGACACGTCACTAAATTAAAGTTTGCAGCAGAAGAACAACGGCGTGATCTGTCTTCTAAAGCAGATGCCGTAAACAGCAAGTTTGCATCGCTGGTGTCATATTTCCGCACTCCAGCAGATCACCGAGAAGCTTTTGGGGTTGTGGAAAAAATCGCATCGTCTTTCTTTAATCCAGCTGACGTTAAATCCTTGATGGATTCTGTGTACAACCATTTGGGTTTGCAGGAAAAGTTTGTAGGCACGTTTAAGGTATCAGGCGAGAAACGCGCTGCCGCCGTAACGATTAAACCTCAAGCTGCGCCTATCGACATTAATGCTGCGCCATACAGTCTGATTCGTGACAACATTAAAGCTGCGCACGCAATGCACGAAGCCCAAGAAATGTATTTGAAAATTGCTCAATGCGCTCAGAGTCTTGAAGCTGACGTTATAAGCGCTTATGTAAACAAAGAAGCTGGTGGTATTAATACAGACGACGAAGATGAGGACGAAGGTATTTTTAAAAAAAAAGCGTTTAACGGCGTGATTCCCACACAGGGATTATTTGCATACAACCAGTTGCGTACAGCCATGACGCCATTTGGTAGTCCCGCAGAAGACCAGACGATTGATATGGTGAAGGATCTTGATAGTGCGGACCACCTTACGGACATGCGTAAAATTAAAACTCAAGCCATGCTCAATCGGTTCATGACAGATGCAGAAGATCCTATCAGCGGTTATGATCCTGATCGCGTGGTAAGTGCTTTTAACGAAATTGCGGCTATGGCTCCTCGGTCTGCGGAACAGCCCGGAATTATGGGGCCTTTGTTGCGTAGACGTTTAGCTGGTCGCGTTGAACCCTTTGAGTCGGGAGAAATTACCGGCACAGAAACCAAACTCAAGGAATTGGGTAGTGGCGGTTCTACTTTGGCTAAGCGTCCTTCACGTCCACCTGAAAAGGAACGGAGCTGACTCATGCAGCGGGCTATCTTAGAAAAAGTTGCAGCACATTTGGCCAACGTTGCAGCGCATGCGCGTGTGAAGCGGGCCTATGACAGGTATTTGGAAAAGAATGCTGAACCCGGAATTGTGGACACAGCGGTAACAGCTTTCAAAGACAATCCTGCTGCGGTTGGCGCAGGTGCCGGTGCTTTGTTGGGTGGTGTTTTGGGTGGTGGTTCTACGGCCGCTGCTAACTTGTTCCGCAAAAAGGAAGACCGTAAATCCGTCTTTAATAATGCTTTGTTGGGTATCGGTGGCGGCGGTGCATTGGGTCTTGCCGGCGGTCTTGGTTATTCTGCGTTGCGCGCACCCGATCCTGCCAAAGAAGATGTACCTCGGTCTACGGCCGATTCAGCAAAAGCGCACAAAGACATTGTTACAAGCGATCGCACGTATCTTCCTCCTGACGAAAACAATGTGTCAAATTACACCAGTGCATCGACTACGGCAGCGACTAAAAAGAGAGAGGAGCTTGATACTGCACGCAAGTCTCCAGATCCTGCTGTGCAAGCAACCGTGCCAAAATTGGAACAAGAAGCAGTGTTGGCCGAGCAAAATAGCGGCAACATAAAAAATATGGGCACTACGCAAGATCAAGTAGCCGCCACGATGCCGGTCGGTTCAGACGGTAAACCGTTACCATTGCCAACGATGCACGAAGATATGGCTACTGGATTAAAGGAACTTGGAGGACCGGCTGACATTGATGCTAATGCTTTTAAGACAATACAGGCCGGTTTACAGAGCGCAGGTGTTGTTATGGGAGCCAAATCTACAGATAGAACTGTAAATTTGCGCGAATTGGAAAAAGTTATAAATACAGAGCCGACAGGAAAGGTAGCTACAAAAATTAATGAACTTGTGGGTACATACGGTAGTCCAGCGCAGCAAGCTGCGCGACGCACTAATGTAATGAACCGAGTTGTTGATGGTTTGTCGGCATTTCGAGGTATATCTCCCGATTTCTCTCCGTCGAACGTAACGTTACCCGACGATCTTAATCCTAGAACTAAAAATCCTCTTACTTGGCGTAATAAGAAGATGCCGTCTGTTGTCGGAGAAGGTCAGACTGCGGCACAAGAAGCGTTTAAGACCGAAGCAGCACGTATTGAAGCAGCGCGAGACGCGTTTAAACCGAACATTGATACATTTGAAACGCTGCGTAAAAAACTTGAAAGTTATAAACGTACCATAGGTTTAGCACCTCTTACGCCCGCAGAGCAAAATTTGTTACAACAAACAGCACCGTCTGCTACTGCATCAGTTAAAGAACGTCTAGAGGCATTAGCTGAATTGCGAGAAGCCGAAGTTAAAGCACAAGTGGCAAGAAATGAAGCTACGACTCTTGCGCAGCTAGACGCGGCACGCACGGCGCAAACTAAGGCACAGGCAGAAGCTGTTGCTAGAGGTTCTTTTAACCCGAAGGAATTGCGCGATCAGGTAAAAATGGAAGTAAACAATCCTAAAGGACCCGTAAAAGGTTTGTTGCCGTGGCATCACCATTTAGCACCACGCACGCGCATGGCAGCTCTTTTAGGCGTAGGCCCGTATCTTGCTGAAAAAGGTTATGAAAATCTTGTACAACCTTTGCTGTACGGCGATCCAAAAAATCCCGCAGAGCAGCCCGGTACTTTCCTTGAACAAACAAGAGAAAGCACTGCGCTTAATGAAATAGCGCGCAAATTGATCGCCGAAAGGCTGGCAAAGTTTAGAGACGGACAATCCAAGTAAAGACTGAGGACAATACCATGGCAATGGTCAAAATCATCAGTCCAAGCGGTTGGGACTTCGACGCCCCAATCGCTTCGACGATCAAGATTGCGTCCCGTGGCCTTACTGGTGCGGACAGATCTGACTTCGTTAAAAGGGCTGGAGATGCCGCTAACATCTTTTTGCCATACTTAGACAAAGTTAAATTTGCAGCAGACGAAGAACCTGTGCATCTTATTGCTTTGGGTGCCTCAGAAGCTTATGGTCCCAATCGCAACGGGGATGGATTCAAAGAAGCTACTTGCAAATCGTGCCATGATTCTTTTGTTAAGCACGCTAAATGGTACCGCAACCACAAGAACAAAGATCCACTCCAGAGTTACGGTTCTGTAAAACTGTCTGCTTACAATCCCACCATGCGTCGTGTTGAACTTCTTGTAGGACTTAACAAAACTAAAGAAGCTGCCGAACGCAATAAAGGTTTTGTTGCGGACAAAGAACTTGAAAAACTAGCTATGGGCCAAGACCTCCCTGTGAGCATGGCTTGTCGTGTAGCCCACGATGTTTGTAGTTACTGCAATCACAGCGCGCGCACACGGGATGAATACTGCACGTCTTCCATGTGTAAGGCAGGCGGATGCAAAGATAATCTTACGCGCTTAATTAAAGTAGGTAACGACGTTCATCATTTGCACGTGGATAATCCTAATCCCGGTTATTTTGATATTTCTTTTGTGTTTCGTCCCGCAGATCGTATTGCTTATGCTAATAAAGCTGACTGGCTTCAGAAAGCGGCATCAGACGGCGGTTTTTTTGACAAGTTTGGAGCCGAAGCCGCAGAAGCTCTTGGTGTTGTTGCGCCATTATCTTTGGTATTGCAACAAGATCACAACAGATACGATAGGCCTTGGGTTAATGTTCAGGTAAAATTAGCATATGGTCTTGACGCGCTTGAACAAGGGGCGTTGTTACCAGCAGAAACACGCAGAGCATTTGCGGCTAACGTACAGGCTGGTTTGAATTATGCGGATTTGCAGATGTTGGTAAACGACACAGAAAAGACAGCTGCTGCCTTAAGTGCTTTGGCTGAGCGCAAAATTATTTTACCATTGCGGGAATACGCTAAATTTTGCAAAACGGCACAGGAGGTTGTTGTCGATGCGCAGCGACGACTTCCGGGAGTATATGGTCGAATGCTTGCCGATGGTTCTTTGGATCGGCATATTTGCAATTCTCGTTATTCCCTTTTGGAAAAACAATCGTCGGTAGCACAACGTGATGCGGCTTTTAAAGCTGCATCTGGCTACTCCCTAGAAAAAACCGCTGTAGACAATCGCTGCATGTTGTCTACGCTGCGGCAGCATCCTGTTCCAGAAGTAATAGATACTTATGGAATTACGGCGGTAGGTGATTCTGGAGAGACGTTGGCGCGAGAGTATGCTATTTATAAACTTGCTGCTCTTACTAAAATTGCTTCTACAGAATCTAATGCTGACTTTTTGTTGACTTGCAGGATGAGTCTGTGCCAAAATCAGGTTGTGTAACAGCTTTCGCTCGTTATTCCACCCGAGGATGGCGGTTCTTAGGAACACCAAACCGGCGAGAGGAGCCACTAAGAGATGTCCACCTCATTGCAAAATTCGATCAATACGATCGAACAGTTTCTGGCAACCGTTGGCGGCTCCGTCAAGCGTGCGGAAGCTAATACCGAAGCTGGCGGTTATCAACGCGGTACAACGCATCCTGTGAAGGATGTGGATGATCGCACTGAAGTCGCTCAGGAAGGTGAGCGTAGCACCGAGAACGACAGGGATGTCAAAGAGGATCAGGGTGCCGTTGGCGTTAATAGCGCTGCGATTGCCAAGTCCGCTCGTGATATTCTTTCCGGTCTTTCGCGCTATGCCGCAATGCCGACATATAACGTCAAGCGCAGTGAAAACACGGATGGCTTGAAGGGTAACCAACACAAGTTGGACATGAACGGTAACGGCAAACTTGACGGCGAAGATTTTAAAATGATGCGCAAGAAGAGAGCCGAATCCGCCGTGTCTACTCCCGGCAGTGCAGCTGACGATCAGTTGCAGATCGGCACTAACAAGCAGCCAACCGGCGAAGATCCTTCTAACGAAACTAACTCGGCCAAGGCCGGGAAGAAGGATTCAGATTCAGATCATCCTGCGCGCACTGACAACGACAGCCTTGATGGCCACAAGTTTTCGTACGACAATTACACTTCGCTTGAGAAGTTGGCTTCGTACATGAACGACATTGGCAACGAGCTTGTCGCACAGATTGCACACGTGGCGTGGACTGCTAAGAAGGCAGAAGACGAAAGCACCCACGGCTACGCATACGAAAAAAAAGAAACTAATAAGCAAGCGCAACAAGAGCACGTTGACGGCGAACTTGCTCAATTAGTTGGTTACGATCTTGCTAATGTTATTTCGGACAAACAAGCAACTGACAACATGGTGCATTCAGTGCTTTCCGACATTGTGAAAGCAGCATCGTTGAAGGCTGACTTGCTTGCTGAATACCATCTTGCACACAGCGCCGAACTGCGTAAGCAGGCTGAAGCTGATATGTTGCAGGAAGCTGTTGCACAAGGTGGCGGTGGTGCACCTCCCGGCGGCATGGGCGGCATGGGCGGCGCAC
>Ga0214168_1000333_pt1 | contig 19161 bp, 22 predicted proteins | sample LakMenepilimnion_FD_153002 | JGI IMG/M metagenome (GOLD analysis project Ga0214168, IMG submission 153002) | Freshwater microbial communities from Lake Mendota, WI - Practice 29OCT2010 epilimnion v4 | ecosystem: Environmental > Aquatic > Freshwater > Lake > Epilimnion/Euphotic zone | place: Lake...
CCAACAGGAGCCCAAGGCGCTCAAGGTGCTCAAGGTGCTCAAGGCGCACAAGGCGCAACTGGCCCAACAGGACCTACAGGACCTGGAACAAACTTTGCTTCTAACACAAACAGTTCAGATTTGTGGATTAGAAATACTTCACCAACAATTTATCTAAGAGACACCGACCATAATGTGTCAATGATTCATTGTAATAGTAACATTTTTTATGTCTTGCGTGGAGCAACAGATGCGACTGGCTGGTCACAAGTGGGTAGCGGTTGGCCATTAGAAATAAATTTAACGAACAATAATGCTCAATTTGGAGGTATAGTTACTTCTTTAGTGGACATGAGAGCACCAGCTTATTATGACAGTAACAATACTGGATATTACCTTGACCCTGCAAGCACATCAAAATGGAATGAATCGAATCAAGATGGTTGGCACACTTTCAACAATTATGGTTTAGGTGTAACTGGAACTTATGACAGTTATAGATTACAAACTGTTTTTGCGATGGGTTCTAGTTATAGAATGGCCGCCGATGGGTCGGCAACAAGTAACATGTATGGTATTGCTTGGAGCCATCCAAATGCAGGCAGTTTAGGTGGTGCAAACAATCTGAATGACCATGGAATGTTAATTATTAACAATGGTTCTTTCAGAGCAGCTATTTCTAGTAGAGCAGTTTTCTCTGCTGACGTTCGCGGAACAATATTCTATGATTACAATAACACCGGTTATTACTGTGACCCAAGTAGTAGTTCTTATCTCTACTCGTTAGTATTAGCTGGTGGTGCATATTTCCGCCCAAGCACTTGGATTCAATTTGACAGCACCTATGGTCTGTACTGGCCCAATAACTATGGCGCACATTTACATGCCAACGACCTTTCAACATACACACAATTTGCTTTAAGAGGTAGTAAAAATAGTTATGGCGGTATTTACGACCAGTACAGTGGCGTCAACGGCATTATGTATGATAGTGGTGGAAACGGTGGCGTTTATCGTGAAGCAAATGGCCGTTGGATTTTTTATCACAGTATCGGCAACAACTGCACAGGCTTTGGAACATCTACAACTAGTTCAGCTTACAACATTTATTGCCCCACAGGTGTTTACTCTGGTGGTCGCGTAGACGGCACCATTTTTTATGACAGCAACAACACCGGTTATTATGCAGACCTTAATAACACCACCTACTGTTACTATCTGCAATCCGCAACTTCTATTAGAGCAGATTCTGATAGAAGAATTAAAGATAATATCGAAACTATCGACAATGCACTTGATAAAGTTAACAAACTAAGAGGTGTCTCATTTACACGTAAAGACCTTGCCGATAAAACTAAGAAACACATTGGTCTTATTGCCCAGGAAGTTCTTGAAGTTATTCCTGAAGTTGTTGGTGGTTCTGAAGAATCTATGTACTCTGTAGGTTATGCAGAATTGGTTGCGGTATTAATTGAAGCAGTTAAAGAACAGAGCACCTACATAAAAGAACAAGACAAGAGAATTCTTGCATTGGAAAACAAACTTAAATAAGCCAACATTTTAGGAGAAAATAATGGCAATTACATATACATGGGAAGTAACTGGTCTTAAGACCAAAAATGAGGGCGACAATACGAATGCTGTCGTTCAAACATACTGGAAAAAAATCGGTACCGATGAAAACGGTAATGAAGGAACTTTTTCAGGAGCAACACCATTCACCTCAGTGGATGTTCCTGCTGGTGAATTTGTTGCATTTGAAGAATTGACCGAAGAAACAGTTTTAGATTGGATTAAAGCAGTTGTTGTAGGTAACTATGAACAACATGTAAACGGTCAAATTCAAAAACAAATTGATGAGAAAATTACACCAGTTGTTGAAGCATCATTGCCTTGGGCACCTGCGCCAGCGTCAACACCAGCACAATAAATAGATAACTTAATGGAGATATTATGCAAGAACAAACAGTGAAACTTGAAGTGAGTGTAAATGATTTGAACATTATGTTGGCTGGCATCGCTAAGTTGCCTATCGAAGCTGCATATGGAACATTCACTTCAATACAACAACAAGCTGAGAAACAACTCGGCAAACCAAACTCTAATCAGTTAACTGGACCTTTATCTAACAAGGTTCTCAACTAATGAAAGGTGAATGGTGCTACTTTAAAAGCATCTTCACTGCCGATGAGTGTGATTATATTCTGAGAGAGGGTCTTAAAATGCCCTCTCAAAGAGCAGTCATGGGCTCTGATAATGCTATCAAAGATGAATCATATCGCAGAAGTGATATTCGTTTCATAAGAAAACCGGATACACAGTTCGAATTTCTTTTCGATAAAATGTGGAAGTTAGCATTGCAAGCTAACGAAGATTGGTTTAATTTTCACATTACAAAATTGGATTACATCCAGTTGGCTGAGTATTCTTCCGAAGAACAAGGTGAATATAAAACACACCAAGATGTTTTTTGGATGAACAATGACCCATTTTACCACAGAAAATTAACTTGTGTTGTCCAACTAACAGACCCAAATGAGTATGATGGTGGTGATTTTAATTTGTATGATGTTACAGAAAGACCTAATGCAGAAGAAATAAAGCAAAGGGGAACAGCAATTTTTATTCCTTCTTTTATATTTCATTCAGCATCACCAGTAACAAAAGGAAAAAGACATTCTCTTGCAATCTGGTTTGATGGTCCAAAGTGGAGATAACGTGAGAACTAATTTAATTATTACTGATGATTTCTATTCTAACCCCGATGATGTGAGAGAGTTTGCACTACATCAGGAGTTTGACATACAGAATAACTTTCCTGGAAAAAGAACGAAAACATTTCTCAACGAAAGTACCAAAGGAGGCATACAAAAAATACTAGAGCCTTTTGCGGGTAAAGTAACAAACTGGAATGATGTAAATGGATTAACAGGTAGTTTTCAGTGTACAACTTCTTTAGATAGAACTTGGGTTCATGTTGATAACTATAATACTTGGGCGGGTGTTTGTTATCTAACACCGGATGCACCAGTTTCTGGCGGCACTGGTCTTTTCAAACATAAAGCAAGTAATACAATGTATGATTTGAAACAATCACTAGATGGTGAAACGCAAGACATGACAAAATGGGAACTTGTTGATAGAATAGGTAATCTATACAACCGACTTGTTTTGTATAGAGGAGACATTTACCATGCATCTCTCGATTATTTTGGCAATACTTTAGAAAATGGTAGATTGTTCCAAGTTTTCTTTTTGAACACGGAGTATTGATGAAAATATGCCGTGTTATATTCTCAACTAATCGACCAGAATTTCTTATACCAACTTTAGAATCTCACCGAAAGTATATTGATTTTGGTGAACATGAAGTTTATGGTATATTCATCGATGATTACCCACAGGGGCGTGATAACATTCAGATAGCCGAACTGGCTCAAAATTATGGTTTCAATGAAGCTGTACTTCATGAAAAGAATTTGGGACTAACTCCCACATGGACAGAATTGTGGCAGTATCTTGCGACTCAAGATTACGACTACATTTGGCACCACGAAGATGATGTTGTATTTCAGCAACCAATAAAAATACAAGACTTGATTGATTTTCTGGAAGAAAACAAAGAATATTGTCAAGTCAATATCAAAAGAAATCCATGGTATGATTTCGAATTAAATCAGCCACAGATTACTTGGCAAGATAAGTTTTTCAGAGAATATCGTTACGATGTACGCGATGATTATTTTTGGACAATGGCTTCTCTTTATCCAGCATGGTTGACAAAAGAACCTATTGTTGAAACTGAAGGTTGTAATCTTGCAGAATGGCCAGTTATGAAGTATTTTAAAGAGAAACATAATATGAAAATGGCAATTCTAAAGAACCAAGATGGCAGCAACATGCTGGAACATATTGGTTTTTATTCTCAAGGAAAGAGGGTTGAAGAAGGAGAACCTGGTTGGGAGAGGTTCAAGATGTTTGACCCGAACAAAAAATACGATTCAAAAACTGGTGTCCTAATAGTATAAATAACCCATAAAACTATGGGTATTCTATATGGCAAAACCTACCACCAGAGCGCAATTTAAAGACTATTGCTTACGCAAGTTAGGTCATCCAGTTATACAAATTAATGTGGATGATGACCAAGTAGATGATAGAATCGATGATGCACTAGCATTCTTTTACGATTATCACTACGATGGTACACAACAGATGTACCTGAAGCATCAGATAAAACAAGAAGATATTGACAGACAGTGGATTTATTGTCCAGATGCTGTCATGTTTGTCACTGGTATTATGCCCTTCGACCAGTCAAACTCATCAGTAAATATGTTTGACTTGCGTTACCAATTGCGTCTGCATGATTTGTATGACTTCACTTCGGTTTCTTATGTATCATATGAAATCACGATGCAACACATTCGAACACTCAACCTGCTTTTCTCGGGTACACCACAAATTCGATTCAACAGAAAGATGAATCGTTTACATTTAGACATTGACTGGACAAGAGATGTTGATGTTGGTGATTGGGTTATTATTGAATGCTACAGAGTTGTTTCTCCCGACACAATCACTTTAACAGGTACAACAGAGATAAGTAATTCTTCAAATGTTGTTACTGGAACTGGTACCGTATTCACACAAGAAGTGTCAATCAATGATGAGATAACAATTAACTCACAAACAAAGAGAGTTGTTAATATTACCAGCGATACCTCATTAAACGTAACCTCTGCATATACTTCTACTCAAACATCACAGACGGCTACAATTTCTGGCTACACAGATGTTTGGAACGACAGATTCCTAAAAGCTTATGCCACTGCAAAAATAAAACAGCAGTGGGGAAGCAACATGAAAAAGTTCAGCGGTATCGCAATGCCAGGTGGTGTCACGCTAAACGGTAAAGAAATATACGATGAAGCAACCGAAGAATTGGGTAAGTTGGAAGAAGATATTAAGAGTACACAATCGATGCCTAGCGAAATCTTCATGGGTTAATAATGCCAACGAATTTCTACTTCAATAATTTCCCACAACACCAGATAACCAGTGAGCAATTACTGGTCGAAGATTTGGTGATTGAAGCCATGCAGATTCATGGTATGGATGTTTATTACATGCCGAGAACTAGCCGTGATGAAGTTGACATGCTTTACGGTGAAGACCCATTAAAAGAATACCGTAATGCTTTTGCAATCGAAATGTATCTTGAAAATGTTACAGGCATGGATGGTGAAGGCGATTTCATTTCTAAATTTGGTTTAGAAATTCGTGATGAAATTACTTTGCTAATGTCACGCAGAAGATTTTCAATGCTCGGCACTTCACTGAATAGACCGAGAGAAGGTGATTTAGTTTATGTGCCGTTAGTACAAAACTTTTTTGAGATAACATTTGTCGAACACGAAAACGACCAAGCAATGTTCTATACGTTGGGTAGAGGTCGCGGCGGTAATGTTTATGTTTATGCACTGAAGCTAAAACAATACGTATTCAGCGAAGAAATTATTTCCACTGGTGTTACTGAAATTGATGACCAAGCATTTGACGAATATAAACGTTCAAAACTACTCTTTGCAAATACATCTGTATTTCCAGCAGGAACTGGTTCATTTGTTCCTGGTGAAATTATATATCAAGGTACTTCACTAGTAAATGCAACTGCACAAGCTATTGTGCATTCGTATGTTCCACACACACAAGTAAATGTTATACGTATGCAAGGAACTTTTGCATCTGGTAATGTACGTGGTAATACAAGTAGCACATTGAGGAGTGTATTGTTATTTGATACATCGACACAAGTTGGTAATGATGTATTTGAAGATATTTCAGACAATGTGAGAATAGAAACCGAAGCCGATGGAATCATTGATTTTACAGAAGCTAACCCATTTGGTGAGGCATAATGTTAGGTAATAGTCATTTTTATAATAGAACAATACGAAAAGTAGTTGTTGCTTTTGGTACAATGTTTAATGATATAGTTCTTGTCCGATATAACAAGGCGGGTACAACAGAGTATGAACGAACCCGTGTGCCACTTTCTTATGGTGCTAAAGAAAAATATTTAACTAGATTGGCTTCGGACCCAACACTTACCAAGTCTATTAATGTTTATGTGCCAAGAATTTCTTTTGATTTGGTTGGTCTATCTTACGATTCAACCAGAAAATTCAACACTATCAGTAGAAATTTTGGAAAAAATCAAGACACTGGCATTATTTCTGGACAACATTCACCAATACCATATAACTTCGAATTTGATTTGAGCATCTTTGTGAGAAATCAGGAAGATGGAACTCAAATATTGGAACAAATACTTCCGTTCTTTACTCCAGATTTTACAGTGACAGTCGATTTGATACCAAAAATTGGTAGAAAATATGATTTACCTGTTACTCTGAATTCTGTTAGTCCAGAAATAGATTATGAAGGTGATTTTTCCACAACAAGATTGATTATTTGGACTTTAAATTTCACCGTTAAAGGTTATATTTTCCCACCTGTTAGTGGAGCGGGTCTAATACGACAAGCAAACACCAATATCTACTCGGAAAGTAGAGATACAATATACCAAAAAGTTTATGTTGATATGGCATCAGGTAATGGTGTATTCACAACAGGTGAAACCATAAGGGTACCCGAAAGAAATATTACTGGTACAGTATTTTATTTTGCAAATAATTCTTTAGGTACACTCGTACTTTCAGATTTATCTAAACTGGTTGATGAGGGAAATATTCTTGTTGGAGATTATTCAAATGCAACATACACAGTAGACACTGTAGATTTAAATCCATTAAAAACAATTTCAATAGTTACAACACCAAACCCCCCTACGGCTAATGCTGAAGATGATTATGGATTCACTGAAGTAATTACAGAATTTCCGTATACATTGTTATGAAGAAAACTGACGAAAATTTATCGAAATTATTTGATATTCAACCATTGAATAGTCAAGATTCTGATTTGGTGCCAATTTCCACAGCAGAAGATGATTTTATTTTTGCAAGACAAAACATTAGAACTTTGGCTGAACAAGGTCAAGTTGCTGTAAATGAAATTTTGCAAGTAGCAAAAGCAACTCAACATCCAAGAGCATTTGAAGTTGCCGCTACTTTGATTAAGAACATGTCAGATATTAACAAAGACTTAATGGATTTGCAAAAGAAAAAGAACGATTTGCTTCCTAAAAGAGAAGAAACGATTGTCAATGTTGACAAGGCAGTCTTTGTTGGTTCAACAAAAGATTTAATAAAACAAATTAAGCAGGAAAATTAAATGGAAACCTTAGTTGAATTAATGAAAAAAGTTTTAGCCGACTCATACGCATTCACAATCAAGGCTCAAAACTACCACTGGAATGTAGAAGGTCCTAACTTTCCACAATACCACGAATTTTTTGGAAAACTTTATGAAGAAGTTTACTCCTCTATCGATACTACAGCCGAAGAAATTCGTGCCCTTGGCTCTTATACCCCAGGTTCCTTCTCTCGTTTTCAAGAGTTATCCGACATTGAAGATGAAACAGGATTTCCAATTCCAGCCGATATGTTTCGCAAACTCATCGCCGATAATCAAATAATTTTGGAGACTTTAAAGACTGCATTCAGTCTAGCAGATAACTTCAATGAACAAGGTCTAGCTGATTATATTGCAGGCAGAATTGATGCCCATAAGAAGCATGACTGGATGTTAAAAAGCATTATCAAATAATGAGCATAGGTGGTTACAACGGTAATCCAAAATTAAAACGTTCTGGTGTAAAGTTTGAGTACACGCAAGAACAATTAATTGAAATTACTCGATGCATTAAAGACCCGGTTTACTTCATTAAGACGTATGTAAAAATCGTCAACGTTGACCATGGTCTTGTTCCTTTTAATATGTGGCCCTTCCAGGAGGAAATGGTCAAGGGTTTCCACATCAATCGTTTCTCAATTTCTAAGATGCCGCGACAGGTTGGTAAAACAACCACGGTTGCAGGTTACATGCTGTGGTGCGTTCTTTTTAATGATGACTACAAGATTGCTATTCTAGCTAACAAAGGCGACCTAGCCCGTGATATTCTTGGAAGAATCAAGTATGCATATGAATATCTTCCAATCTGGATGCAACAAGGCATTCTTGAATGGAACAAAGGTAATATTCAATTAGAAAACGGTTCTGAAATCTCTGCATATGCAACTAACGCATCTGGTGTTCGTGGTGGAACATACAACTTAGTTTTCTTGGACGAATTCGCTTTCGTTCCACAAAACATAGCATCTGAGTTCTTCACATCGACTTATCCTGTTATTTCATCAGGTAAAACGACAAAGGTTATTATTGTTTCAACACCTCACGGATTGAATCAGTTCTATAAGATGTGGACTGATGCGGTCGAGAAACGTTCTTTATATTCACCGTTTGAAGTTCACTGGTCTATGGTACCAGGACGCGATGAACAATGGCGTGAAGAAACCATACGAAACACCAGTGAAGAACAGTTCAGACAAGAGTTTGAATGTGAGTTTATCGGTTCTTCATCGACATTGATACCTGGTTCAAAACTGAAGATGTTGACATTTGGTAATCCAATTCACACCGAAGAATTTATACAAATTTATGAACAACCTAAACCTGGTCACACATATATTGCTGTTGTAGATTGTGCTGAAGGTGTTGGTTTGGACCATACAGTTTGTTCTGTTGTTGATGTGACTGAATTACCATACAAGCATGTAGCTAAGTTTAGAGACAATAAAACGTCACCATTAATATTTCCTACATACCTGTATAACCTAGCAACAAAATATAACCGAGCTTTCGTTTTGGTGGAAACCCAGAGTGTTGGACAACAAGTGGTTGATATTTTACATTATGAATTGGAATATGAAAACATTTTTCGCATCGAACACCACGAAATTAAAGGTCAGCATATTGCATCTGGCTTCAAGAAAGGTGCCGCTTATGGTGTTAAAACATCAAAGTCAGTCAAAAAAATTGGCTGCGCCAACCTCAAAACTCTAATAGAAACTGACAAATTAATAACAAACGATTTTGATACAATAGCAGAATTCAATACTTTTGTAAGAGACAAAGACACTTACAAAGCAGAAGAAGGTAATAATGATGATATTGTGATGACATTGGTGCTCTTTTCTTGGTTGACAGCACAAAGCTACTTCAAAGAAATTACAGATTCTGACGTAAGACAGAGACTTTTAGATGAAAGAAATCTGCAACTCGAAGAAGAAATGTTGCCTATTGGTGAATTAAATGATGGTTTAGAAGAAGAAAAAGAGTCGGACGGACAAGACCTTTGGACTACGGTTCGTAACCGAGGTTATCTAAACACAGTTTTATAAAATCATAAATAGATTACTAGAATTAGTTCTATATAAAAAATAATAAGGAGAACACAATATGGCTTTTCAATTGTCACCAGGAGTTAATGTCTCCGAAGTAGATTTGACGACAGTTGTTCCCTCTGTTGCGACTACTGTTGGTGGTATTGCCGGAGAATTCGCATGGGGTCCAGCTAACACAATTGTTTCTATTTCAAATGAAGTAGAATTGGCTGAAAGATTCGGCAAACCAGACGCAAATTCAGCAAATGCATTTTTCGTGGCAGCAAACTTCTTGTCGTATGGTAGCGATTTGAGGGTTGTTCGTTCCGTTGGAGCCAGTGCTAAAAACGCAGGTGTTACTGCCGGCGTTTTAGTACAAGATGAAATCGATTATCAAACAAATCAACAAACTGTTTCAAACGCAAACTTTTTCTTAGCAAAATATCCTGGAACATTAGGAAATTCTATTGGAGTTTCTTTGTGTGATGCATCTTCATACTCAACTTGGACACACAAAGACCAATTTGATTCTGCTTCAGCAACTTCCGTATATGCAACAAGCAAAGGTTCGTCAAGTGATGAAATGCATATAGTTGTTTATGATACACAAGGAAAGATTTCTGGAACCACAGGAGCAATTTTAGAAAAATTTGGATATGTTTCTAAAGCATCTGATGCTAAAAATTCTGATGGTTCAATTAACTATTATAAAGATGTATTGAACAACAAGTCAAAATATGTTTGGTTTAAAGGTCACATTTCTTTAGCAACAAATTCTGCCAGCACTTGGGGTACTGCAACGGCTAATGGAAAAATTTATGATTCACATGGAACTTCAAGTATTTTAACATTGACTGTTGTTAACGGCTCACCAAGTTCCTCTTATGCTAACGGTGATATCGTTCAAATTCAAGGTGGAACTTTATCAACTTCACCAAATGCAGGTTCCAAAGCAAACGCCAGTGTTACAATTAATGGTGCAGGTGATGTTATATCATTGACCATTACTGGCGCTGGAACATATTTAACTTTACCAAATGGAACAGTAGCCACTTCAAATATTACTGGAACAGGTACAGGACTAACAGTAAGTGTTGCTACTTCCAATACAACTTTTAACACAACTCATCCTTTAACTGGTGGAGTTGATGATTCTCCAAATGCAGGACAAATTACTAGTGCATACGATAAGTTTGAAAACCCAGACTCAGTGGATGTATCTTTATTGATGGCTGGCGCAACTAGCGGTTCAACTGTTCCAAATCATCTAATTGGTATTGCAGAATCACGTAAAGATTGTTTAGTTTTTATTTCACCAGATAGAGAAGATGTTGTTGACAATTATGGTGATGAATCCACCGATGTTGCTGCCGCTGCGGCCGCTTTAACAAAATCTTCTTATGCAGTTATGGATTCTGGTTACAAATATCAATACGACAAGTACAATGATACGTATCGTTGGGTACCACTAAACGGTGATATTGCTGGACTTTGTGTTCGTACAGATAGTCAACGTGACCCATGGTTCTCACCTGCTGGTTTGAATCGTGGTGTTATCAAGAACGTTGTTAAGCTTGCTTGGAATCCAACAAAAACTGAACGCGATACCATCTACAAAGCTGGTGTAAATCCAGTTGTTACTTTCCCAGGTGAAGGTACAATTCTATACGGCGACAAGACATTGTTGAATCGCCCACAAGCATTCGACAGAATCAATGTTCGTCGCTTGTTTATTGTTCTTGAGAAAGCAATCGCAAGAGCAGCACGTTCTTCATTGTTCGAATTCAACGATGAATTTACCCGCGCAGCGTTTGTCAATATTGTAGAACCATATTTGAGAGATGTACAAGGTCGTCGTGGTATCTACGACTTCCGTGTTGTTTGTGATACTACCAACAACACTGCTGAAGTTATTGACCAGAACCAATTTGTTGGTGATATCTACATCAAACCTGCTCGTTCAATCAATTTCATTCAATTGAATTTCACTGCTGTTCGTACAGGAGTTGATTTTGAAGAAATTGTTGGTAGAGTCTAATAAATAAGAGAGATAGGAGATAAATTAAATGGCATTCAACATTAACGAATTCCGCTCTCAGATGCAGGGAGACGGTGCGCGTCCAAATCTATTTGAAGTGACGCTACCTTTCCCGGCATTCTCATTGCCTGGAAACGCACAGACAAAATTGTCTTTCATGTGTAAGACCGCTCAGTTGCCAGGTTCTACTGTTAACTCAGTACCAGTACAATACTTTGGTCGTGAACTAAAGTTTGCTGGTAACAGAACCTTCCAAGACTGGTCGATTACAATTATTAACGATGAAGATTTTGTTATTCGCAATGCATTTGAGCGTTGGATGAATGGCATCAACAGCCACAATCTAAACTTACGCAATCCTGCTGCTGCGACTACACTAGGTTATTCTGTTGACGGTGAAGTTCGTCAATACGGAAAAGCCGGTAACATCATCAAGAAATATAAATTCATTGGTTTGTTCCCAACTGACTTGTCCACTATTGACGTTGACTGGGGTTCTAACGATACTATCGAAGAATTCACCGTTAACCTAACATATCAATGGTGGGAAGCGGCTGAGGACCTAGTAGTTTAATGAGAGGGGAGCATTTGCTCCTCTCTTATTCATTATGAAAAAAGGAAACTAAGTGGCAATAAAACTATTCGGCTTCACGCTCGGTCAAAAAGATATTGTTCAGAAAGAAAATCCTGAACAAGCTTCATTTGCACTTCCAACGCCTGCGTTGGATGATGGTGCGGTAACGATTACGCAAAATGCACATTACGGCACCTATATTGACTTGGAAGGTTCTGTTCGCAATGAACTTGAACTCATTACACGTTATCGTGAAATGTCCAATCATCCGGAGTGTGACCAAGCGATTACAGAAATTGTTGATGAGTCAATCTGCCACGATAAAGATGGTAGAGTTGTAGATATTAATCTTGATAATTTAAAACAACCAGAGACTATCAAGAAAAAAATCACTGAAGAATTTAACAATGTATTAAACATGTTGAATTTTTCAAACTTAGCAGATGATATTTTTCGCCGTTGGTATATTGATGGAAGAATTTACTACCACGTTATTGTTAATGAACAAAATCCAAAAGAAGGTATTCAAGAACTAAGGTATATTGACCCACGTAAGATTCGTAAAGTTCGTGAAGTGCAAAAAGGTCGTGACCCAAAAACTGGTGCAGATATCATCAAGTCTATTGCTGAATATTACATCTACAATGATAGAGGCACAACGACTCAATCATTTACCGCAGCAGCAAACCAAGGTCTAAGAATCTCTCCAGAGTCCGTTATTAATGTTAACTCTGGTATGATGGATGCAAAAAATACTTTCGTCATTTCATTCTTACATAAAGCAATCAAGCCACTCAATCAGCTAAGAATGATTGAAGATGCGGTTGTTATTTACCGTATTAGCCGTGCGCCTGAGCGCCGTGTGTTTTATATCGACGTTGGTAACTTACCAAAAGGTAAAGCTGAACAATACCTGCGCGACATTATGATTAAGTATCGTAACAAGATGGTTTATGATGCAAGCACTGGTGAATTGCGAGATGACAGAAAACACATGTCGATGCTTGAAGATTTTTGGTTACCTCGCCGCGAAGGTGGTAAAGGTACAGAAATTACAACGTTGCCTGCTGGTCAAAACTTGGGACAAATGGAAGATGTTCAATACTTCCAAAGAAAACTTTTGCAGTCTATGAATGTTCCTTATTCTAGACTTGAACCACAAGGTGGTGGTTTGGTTGGACTTGGTAGGTCAACAGAAGTAACACGCGATGAATTGAAGTTTCAGAAGTTTATTACCAAGATTCGTAATAAGTTTTCTCAAATTTTTGACCATGCACTTAAAACACAATTGGTTCTTAAAGGCATTTGTACATCGGAAGAATGGGAAGAATTCAGAGAAAAGATTTATTACGACTATAAGAAAGATAATAACTTTGCTGAATTACGTGATGCTGAATTGTTGCAAAATAGATTGCAGATTCTAGGCACAATTGACCCGTATGTTGGTAGATATTATTCACAAGAGTGGGTAAAGAAAAATGTTCTTCAAATGACTGACGAAGATATTGAAGAAATGAACAAGCAAATTGAAAAAGAACCAGAGCCTGTTCCAATGGGTCCTAATGGACAGCCTATGCAAGAAGAACCACAACAACCTACTGCTGAACAATTTCCACCAGAAGATAATGTGAGCGATAGAGGTTCTGCTGAAACAGAAACACCTGAACTCGATAGTGTGGTAAAGCGTTTCAGTAGGGTAATAAATAATCAATAAGGAGATATTATGGACGCAAGACAATTCATTGATTTGGTAGGTGCAGGACAATCTGCTGAAGCTAGAGATGCATTAGAAGAATTACTTTCTTCTTCTGCATTTGAAAAATTAGAAGCTAAGAAACAAGAAATGGCTTCTACTATTTTTACTGGTAAAGAAGAAGAACCTGCTGAAGAACAAAACGTCAATACTGAAACTGAACAACAATAATGAAAAATTTACAAGAGTTTAGAATCGTTGAAGAAGAAAAACAGGACTATTCAAAGTTCGATGCTTTAGTTCGTGCCGGTTTAGGTAACAAAACACAGATTCAACGTATGCATCAAATTCTTGCAAAGATGGGTGAAGAAAAACCTCAATTTACTAATGCTGACAGAACGATTATACAAAATCTTTTCAACAAGATGGTTGAATTGATTACAAATAATCCACAAATGTTTCGTCAAGCTAGAAAATCTGTAAGTGAAGGTGTTGTTGATACCGCAGATTATAAGTTAAGCGCATCGGGTAAAAAAGTCAGAGCGCATAGAGTGGTTCTTGATAAAGAAGATGAAGAAGAAAGAAAAGAAAAAGAAGAAATGAAAGAAGAAGTTTCTTTAGAAGAAGCTGTTGTTTCAGAACCACCTTTCATTATTCTTTTGAAAAGAACCGCAGTTCGTCTATATCCAAACGGACTTAGAGTTGCAACATATACCAGCGACAAACTAAAAAGAGAATTTGCAATACCATTTGTCGGTAAAGAAGCAGGTCTAGTTCAATCGACTGAAGAATATCAACTTGAGTTAAATGACGGCACTATCATCACACTTGATGAAGAAACTGATATTGCTTTTGAAACTGTTTATGACAAACTCGATGAAGAAAATAAAAAAAAGTTTTTTGAAATGTTATATGAATCAAAAGAGACATTTGAAAAACTAAAAGAATTCGTTCTCAATAAGCAATGAGATTAATAGATTTAATTATTGAGGGTAAACATTTAGAAGCGAAAGAATTTATATACTCTCGCTTGAATGAAGTCGCAGCAAAAAGATTAGAAGAAGAAAAGAGAATTATTGCGGCAGATATATATGAAGATGTGGATTTGGAAGATGATTCTTTAAACGAAGCAAACATTGTTCGTCAAGGAAGAATACAAAAAATTCGCCGCAGAATTAGAAGAAATGCTAAAGGCAGAATCGTTGTACAACGAAATGTAAGACGTTCGGCCGTTAAAGGATATCGCATTTCAGGTAATACTTTGAAAAGAATACCTGCAATGCAAAGAATACAAAAAGCTAGAAAGCTAAAGAGATACTGGAAAACAAAAGGCAGAGCAAAGTTGAATAGAACTCTATTGAAAAGAAAAATGTCTATGCGCCGCCGCAAATCAATGGGAATAAAATAACATGCCATTTGAAATTATAAATTCAAAGCGTTCAAAATCGGTTATTCGTATAACTGGTAATACTGCTACACGAATAAATTTAAACCAACTGTCGACCAACACTCAAGTTGAATTGATTACTGGTGCTTCTATTACACATTTAACTTCTTCTACTGATGGTAAATGGATTGTTTATAGAGGTAATGATGCAACAGGAGTGCCTGTTTTAAATTTGTTTGGTGAAAACGATTTACCTTTTGCACAATATGATGTAAGTATTGGTAACACTGCTTCAGCAAACATCTATGTAACAAATTCAGGCACAGACGGTACTTTGTTGTTGGTTGTAAGTAAGACTGCAACATTTACTGTTGATGCAGATACAGGAGCACCTCTATGAAATTAATCAGAGAAAATGTTGAAGAAGTTAAATACTTAACTGAGACAACAGAATCTGGAAAGAAAAACCTTTATATTGAAGGTGTTTTCTTGGTTGGCGAACAAGCTAACAGAAACCGCAGAATGTATAAAATCGATACACTACGCGAAGAAGTTACTCGTTACACAGACGAATACATTAAAAGCAATCGCGCATTAGGTGAACTTGGTCATCCAGACACACCATCTATCAATCTTGAAAGAGTTTGTATCAAGATTGAATCTCTAAGAGAAGATGACCAAAGTAGATTTATTGGTAAAGCAAGAGTTTTGGAAACACCATACGGTAATATTGTTAAGAACTTCATTGAATCTGGAGTTAGCCTAGGTGTTTCATCAAGAGGTATGGGTTCTTTGTTGCCTGGAGATAATGGCATTAGCATTGTAGCTGATGACTTTAGACTAGCAACGGCTGCTGACGTTGTAGCTGACCCATCTGCTCCAGGTGCTTTCGTGAATGGTATCATGGAAAATAAAGAATGGCTTTTCGTTGAAGGCCGTTTTGTTGAGGTAGATATTGAAAGAGCAAAGCAGCAAATTCGCAAAGCCTCAAGCAAAGAAATAGAACAAGTGGCATATCGCCTCTTTGAAAACTTTATTTCGAAACTTTAATAATTATAAATAAATAACACAAAAGGAGATTCCTAATGGCTAAAAATAAACTTTTTGAGGCTGCCGCAGAAATTCTAGCCGCTGGTAAAGGCAAGAACGCTATGCCTGCTGAAAAGTTGGAAGGCGAAATTCAAGTTGCTGGCGGACCAACCCCAGAAAATGCAAAGCCTGATGACGATTCACACAAGATGACATTCATGTCTAAGAGCGCAACTGCTCCTACCACAAAGCCTTCCGCTGCATCTGCAAAGATGGAAGAAGAACAAAAAGATGGTGAAGTTGTTGCTGAAGAAAAAGTAGACCTAACTGCCGATGTTGATTCATTGTTTGCAGATGATTCTACTATTTCAGAAGAATTCAAAGGCAAAGTTAAAACTATTTTCGAAGCTCGCGTTTACGATAAAGTAAAACAAATCGAAGAAGAAACTGAAGCCAAATATGCTTCTATGCTTGAAGAAGCTGTAGAAGCTGTTAAAAGCGATTTGACCGAAAAAGTTAATGACTATATCGGTTATGTTGTTGAGCAATGGATGGAAGAAAACCAGATTGCCATCGAAAAAGGCATCCGTTCTGAAATCACTGAAGATTTCATTAACGGCTTGCGTAACCTATTTGCGGAACATTACATTGATGTTCCATCTGAGAAAGTTGACCTCGTTGACGAATTGGCAGGTAAACTAGAAGAAGTTGAAGCCAAGCTAAACGAAGAAGTTGAGCGTAACGTTGAGTACCGTAAGGCACTCATCGAAGCATATAAGACCGAAGTTACACATGAAGTTTGCGAAGGTTTAACCGCGACACAAGCTGAAAAAATTAAAGCACTTGCAGAGAGTGTAGAATTTTCCACAGAGGAAGAATTCAAACAAAAGCTTGAGACAATTCGTGAAAACTATTTTCCTTCCGGTGTAAAGAAGGCTGACGAAGCTCAATTAAATGAACAAGTAGATGAAGAAAAGTCAGCAGTTGTATCTGATGCCTTCATGAACTCTATTGTTCAGTCAATTTCAAAAACAACCCGAATCTAATTTAATAATAACAAGGAGACATTAGATGTTTTTATCCGAAGAACTACAAAAGAAGTGGGCGCCTGTTCTAGAACATGCAGACCTACCAAAAATCAGCGACCCTTATAAGCGCGCTGTTACTGCACTTGTTCTTGAAAACCAAGTACAAGCAATGCAGAAAGAATCAGGCATCCTTAACGAAACTGCACCTACCAACTCTGCTGGTACAGGTGGTTTCGGTGCTAGTGCTACTTCTACTGGTCCAGTTGCAGGTTTCGACCCAATCTTAATCAGCTTGGTTCGCCGTTCGTTGCCTAACCTTATCGCTTACGATATCTGCGGTGTTCAGCCTATGACTGGACCTACAGGCATGATTTTTGCAATGCGTTCTATGTACGGTACTGACCGCGTTCCTTCAACCGGTTCTGAAGCTTTCTACAACGAAGCTAACACCGCTCACTCTGGCGCATCTGCTACTGTACAGCAAGCATTAGGTCTTAAGTCTGCTACCTCTGACCGTCCATTTGGTGTGTTTGATGCTAACACTGCTGCTGGTATGACAACCGCTGTTGCTGAAGATTTGACCCCTCTAGAAATGGGTTTCAGCATTGAGAAAGTTACTGTTACTGCAAGAACCCGTGCGTTGAAAGCAGAATACTCAATGGAACTTGCACAAGACTTGAAAGCTGTTCATGGTCTTGACGCAGAAACCGAATTGAGCAATATTCTTTCTACTGAGATTCTTGCTGAAATTAACCGTGAAATTCTACGTACCATTTACACCGTTTCTAAAGTTGGTTGCAAAACCGGTACTACTACAGTTGGTACATTCGACCTTGACACCGACTCTAACGGTCGTTGGATGGTTGAAAAAGTTAAAGGCTTGGCATTCCAAGTTGAGCGTGAAGCTAACCAAATCGCTAAGTTGACTCGTCGTGGTAAAGGTAACGTGATGATTTGCTCATCTGACGTTGCTTCTGCTCTAGCGATGGCTGGTATCCTTGACTACAACTCTGCTCTAGGTGGCCAAGTTAACCTAACCGTTGACGACACTGGCAACACTTTCGCAGGTACATTGTTCGGTCGTATCAAGGTCTATATCGACCCATACTTCCCAGCAGGTGCTACCTCTGAGTTCGCAGTTGTTGGCTTCAAAGGTTCTAATGCTTATGATGCTGGTCTATTCTACTGCCCATACGTTCCTCTACAAATGGTTCGTGCAGTTGACACCAACACCTTCCAGCCAAAGATTGGCTTCAAGACCCGTTACGGTCTAGTTGCTAACCCATTTGCTGAAGGTACCACTCAAGGTTCTGGTGCATTGACAGCTACAAGCAACAATTATTACAGAGCGTTCAAGATTTCGAACATCATGTAATTGAGCCTCCGCAAGAGAGGACTTTAAAGAGGAGCAGAAATGCTCCTCTTTTTTTATGCATAAATAATAACATGGCTAATATTCCAGTTCAAAACACTCCAGTAAATCAAAACTTTTTACATCCTAATAAGTTTCAATTTACTTTTAGTAGAGTACCAAATATCGAATACTTTTGTCAAGCTGTGACAGTACCAGGCATTTCTTTGGGTGAAATTCCAGTTGCAACACCTTTCGTTGAGAAATATTCTCCAGGTGAAAAAGCAATCTACGATATGATTAACGTGACGTTTGCTATTGATGAAGAAATGCGTTCATGGATTGAAATACACGATTGGATTCGTGCAATGACTTTTCCAGAATCTTATTCAGATTACAAACAATTGCCCAGACTGTCTAAGCCAGCAAACCCACCGCAACCGCAATTTTCGGATGCAACACTCACAGTTTATTCTTCCTCATTTAAACCATACTACAGGTTTAAATTCTATGATGTTTTCCCAACATCACTTTCATCATTCATTCTTTCAACAGCAGATAGTCCAGAAAGCATTTTAACTTCTGACGCATCATTCAGATTTACCTACTATAATATTGAAAAATTGTTTTAATTAATGTATACTCCGTGATGGAGGTATTGTAATGAGTAAACTTGATGATTTGATGACTGAATGGGAAAAAGACTCCCAAATAGATAGAACAGAACCAGGC
>Ga0214168_1000339_pt1 | contig 19082 bp, 14 predicted proteins | sample LakMenepilimnion_FD_153002 | JGI IMG/M metagenome (GOLD analysis project Ga0214168, IMG submission 153002) | Freshwater microbial communities from Lake Mendota, WI - Practice 29OCT2010 epilimnion v4 | ecosystem: Environmental > Aquatic > Freshwater > Lake > Epilimnion/Euphotic zone | place: Lake...
CCAGAGGTACCCGAGGTCTCGGAAGTACACATTGGCCGCGGCGAGGCCCAATGCGAGACCTGTCGCAAACAATGTGAGCAAGAACATCTGCAACACCACCACTGGCAACCAAGGCAAGAAGATGCTGCCCGCGATGAGCAAGGCAATGGTGAGTAAGCCCATCTCAATACCGAACTGCACGATGCCGTGCAAAGAGTTAGCAAATACCAACACCTCGCGTGGAAACGACACTTTTTTCACCAGAGCGGCATTCGCCAACATGCTGTTCATACCGGTGTTGGTGACCAACATGAAGAAGTTCCACGGCAATAGGCCACACAACAAATACAACGCAAAGACTTTGATGCCACTGTTGGTGCCAACTGGTGCTGCTGCTTGGAAGAGATGCCCAAACACAAAGGAATAGATGGCAACAGTTGCCAATGGGTTGAGCATGGACCATGACCAACCCAACACACTCTTGCGATACTTCGTGCGCAACTCGCGCAACGTGAGGTTCCACAACAATTCATGTGAAGCCATAACGCGCTTCACGGGTGCAATAACAGAGGCCATTAGTTGTCTTTTTCCAGCTCAGACAGTCGTTTTTCCAACTCAGCAACTTTTTGCTCAAGAAGCCGTTGCTGATCCGTCAGATGAGCAGCATTCTTTACAAAAATTTGTCCAAGTTCGACCGTCGCTTCACGTTCGGCTTCCAAAACATCACGCACTCGCCAATCAATGGCAACGCCTAACTTGTTTCTGATTACTCGCACAAAATTAAACTTCACCGAGTTGCTCCCAAATCTTTTCTAATCGTGCCTTCATCTGGGATCCGGTCTGCTCTGGAGTAAATCGAGCTTCAAGGTCCAGCTTCCCAGCAATAGCTTTAACTTTTGCTTCTTCTGGATTTAGGTACACGTTTCTCATCATTTCAGCTGCTGCATCGAGGTCCGGTTCGGCCCACGTTGCTTTTGCAGAATACGCCTCCGCGCCCTCGCCAACATTGACCCTCTTCCAAGGCACCAAATAAGAGGTTTCCGGCGTCATAAAGTCAAGGTTTCCTGAGTAGCCAGTGGCGATGACAGGTTTTTCTAGCAACATTGCTTCAGCGATAGTAAGCCCTAGCCCCTCGGATCGATGAAGTGACACATAGCAATCACAGAGATTCATTAGCGCTGCTGACATCTGTGAATCTAGATACTTATTCATAATGATGATGTCATCTCGACCCACCGTGGCAGCTTGCATTACCGCAAACAACTCTGGGCGAGATTCTCCATTGATGCACTTCAGGACAAGCATCGGGCCTTCGTTTGGTGCAAATGCATTCTTAAATGCATCGATGAGGCCCATTGGGTTCTTCCGCTTCATCACGCTCATGAAGTCAAACGTGAACAAAAACATGAAGCGATTATCGAGGCCCAAATCACGGCGTTGTATATTCTCGACAACACGTGGCTTTCTCAGTGGCAAAGGCATGTACTCGACATGAATGTCTTTCGGGGCTTCCTTGCGCAACATCTGCTCGATGAATCTCGTCGGTGCCCACAGCTCTTTCACATACTGATATGCAGGTTTGTACCACGGTGGAGCAACTTCCAATTCCCAAAACCATTGGCCAATTACGTAGGTGTCATGCAAGAAGAATTCACCAAAAGTCTGTGTCAGCGGTGCATGCAACTCAGCATTCACGGCCATCACCACGGTGCGATACTTCCCCAGTTCATCTGTGGTGTATTCGTGCAACTGCCGACTTGCAGTATTGCGATATCCAATTGTAGAAACCGGTACCGAAGCACTTCTTAAGGCTTCCACCAGCAGACGGGCAGCTTCTCCGATGCCATGTTCAGCGTTGAGAAAACCGACAACATCGGTTCCACCCAGCACTCGACCTTCAGGTGCCAAAGTTCGCCGCACAGGTATCGCATGGCCCAACACTTGTAACCAAGGATTTTCTGCACGCCCATATGTTTGGGCCCACCACTGAAAACGATCAAGCTCCCCGGCTTCAATTTCTGGATAACCAGTCTCCAAATCAATACGATCATTGACAATTGCTTGGATATATCGAGGCAAGCCGGTGCGTGATCCGGGTGGAACCGCCTGCAACCAATCGAGAAACTTAACGAGTTGACCGGGTGCATAAGGGTCCGGAACCTCAGAGTTTCCCAGTGACTTCTCGTCCTGAATCATGTTCCATATTCCAGAGGTCATTGGCAACCCTGGAAGCACCTCTTCACCGACTTCAGTTGGCCGATGGCGATAGGCGATCTTTCCCCTATTCACAGGCGATATCTCAGCATTGGTCTAACGACCAATGCCTCTATAGAGAAAACCATTTGACTGCCATTTTTCTCGATTGAGAATATTTCGACCATCGACGACAGATTTATTGTGAAGATGGTTTCCAACATCTTCTGGAACAACTTCAGCAAATTCTGGCCACTCTGTTAGAACTGCAAGCACATCAGCACCCTCGCAAGCTGAAAGTGCGGAAGAAGAGACGTCTATCCAGGGGTATGCAACATACGGTCCTGTTGCACTCGGTTCATAAGCCTTGATTCGAGCACCCAATTCATGCAATACCGTCAAAATTGCTATTGAAGGAGAATCGCGGAGATCATCCGTATGGGCCTTGAATGTCAAACCCCAAACTGCAACTGTTTTGTCAAGAACTGATCCACCACATAGTTCAATGATCTTCTGAGCCACACGATCGTATTGTTCATCGTTGGTCTGAATAACTCCCTGCAAAAGTGCAAAGTCATATCCGTTATCTTCAGCAATTTTGACAAGTGCACGGGTGTCCTTCGGAAAACAACTTCCACCCCAACCAGGTCCCGGATTCAAAAACTGGTTACCGATTCGACTATCCAACCCCAAGCCTTCAACAACGTCAAAAATATCAGCACCAACTAATTCGCAGATATCTGCAATGGCATTGATAAATGTCAATTTCGTTGCCAAGAATGAGTTAGCGGCATACTTCAACGCCTCAGCGGATGCGGAGTTCATTCTCAAAACTGGCGCTTCGACACCTGCATACAAATCGACAACTTTTTCTACAGCACGGGAATCACTACCGCCGATAACCACACGAGCAGGCTGAAGAAAATCTTGAAGCGCGGTTCCTTGCCTTAAAAACTCAGGATTAGAAACAACGGATACATCATCTCTGCCAAGCCACAATTGCACTTTGGTGGCACTACCAACTGGAACTGTTGATTTATTCACCACTACTGACCGAGATTTAAGCGAAGCACCAATATTGCGACATGCCTTCTCGATGAAAGACATATCTGCGCTTCCATCATCTCCTTGTGGTGTCGGTAAACACAAGAAAATGATGTCTGCATCTGCCACCGCGACTTTTACGTCAATTGTGAAAGTCAGTCTTTTGTTCGAAAGGTTTCTTCCGAGAGCCTCATCCATGCCGGCCTCAGCAATTGGGCTCTTTCCTGACTGAAGAGTTGAAATTTTGTTTGCATCTACGTCAATACAAGTCACCTGATGACCTAATTCGGCGAGACCTACACCTGTCGATAGGCCTACATACCCAGTCCCCACAACAGCAATCAATGTCACCCCCCCAAGTCTAATTTTGTGGGACTTCTTGGAATGACTATCTCTCAGATTTCTCGTGTTACAGGGCACAATCCGACCAAGAAGACTAGGGTAAGTGAGTGATGAAATCAGGTCTATACCGCATTTTTGAACGCTTGGCTCGCTCCCTGGGAGTTCTTGAAATGCAGTCAAGGCTGGACGACCTTGAAGCCCAGCAAAAAGATCTTCAAGCCCAGCAGAAGAGTCTAGAGACTTCGCAAAAGAGTCTTCTGCAAGGCCTCGTTGAACAATCCGAAAATGCCAAAACCTTGATTCCCATGATTCAATCAGTGGACCGACTCAATGAGACTAGAACGCGGAAACTCATCCTGGATGCCAAACTCGAGGAAGATCACCATTTGGTCGTCCAACTGCGACGAGATCTTGATGGTATCCGTGCTCAAGTCAGGTCGGCACCACTTGCGTCAACCGATGTAAGCCAAGCCCAAGCGGTCTCTTCGCCGGTCATTGATGATGCTCTATATGTCAGCCTTGAAGATCGTTTTCGAGGTGATGCACAAATAGTTGCACAACGCCAGAGTGAGTACATCCCGTTTATTTCTGCAGTTGCATCTCCAAGTACTCCGGTGCTTGACCTTGGTTGCGGAAGAGGTGAGTGGCTTCTTTTATTAAAGGAAAAGAACATTGCTTCGATAGGTATTGACAGCAATGATGCTGCAGTTGCTGAATGTACAGCACTTGGACTTGAAGTGAAAAAATCTGAGTTGTTGTCAACTCTCAATTCCACACCTTCAAATAGTCTTGGCGCAGTAACCATGTTTCAGGTACTCGAGCACTTGCCGTTCAACTTGGTCGTTGAAGTAATCCGAGAATCCTTACGAGTGCTAATTTCAGGTGGAATCTTCATTGGTGAAATACCAAACTGTGAAACCCTTCGTGTCGGTGCAAGCACCTTTTGGATTGATCCCACCCATCAGCGCCCTTTGTATCCTGCCGTGCTCGAGTTCATCGCAGTACAAGTTGGATTTCAATCGGTTGAAGGGAAATACTCCTCGCCGTTGTCACCAGCACCTGACCTAAAAGACGTACCAGAAAATATTGCAGATGTTATTCGTGATCTCCACTACAAGGTAAACGGCCCTGGAGATTTTGCGATTATTGCTAAGGCCTAAGTTTTAGACGTCGCTTGTTGAACTGTTCAGCGGCGAGAACTAATGTTTCTTCAAACCCTTGCATCACCACATCCCAGTCGTAATTAGCTTTGACGTAATTATCCCCAGCAATTCCCATTTGATCCGCTAACTCGGGATTCTCCAATAGAAAAAGAACTGCTGCTTCAAACTCTGCGAATCCTTCATAAGGAATAGCACCGCCACTGCGAATTGCTTGCCCCTTTAATACTTCACATCGGCCTTGCACCAAAGCAGGGCGCTTCTGAATCCATGATTCACACAACACGATGGAAAAGCTCTCAAAATATGAGGATTGGACCAAGGCAAGACTGCCAGCAAGTGCATCCCTTTTTTGCTGTTCATCGAGGAAACCGGTAAGCACTATGTCTGGATGATTCGGAATCTCAATTTGTTGATCACCCGCTAGAACTAGCCGCAGATCGCTCTGAGATCGTTTTTTCATTTCAATGAAGAAGCGAATTAGTTCCCCAACGCCCTTGCTGGGATCTAATCTTCCGACGTATAGGAGATAGGGGCTGTCACCGAATGCAAATTGCTCTCTAAAACGACTGCCGCGGCCAAGAGGTGCACTTCTATCTATTCCAATTCCAATTGTCGTGCCCAGAGACTGCATTTCAAAGATGCGGTCGACGATAAGTCTTTCCTCGGGCGTGAAATAGAGCAACGCATCAGCCTGTCTGAAAAGTGACTTAAACAGCGAAACATACGCTGGAGGTTCATCATGTGCAGTCGGCTGCAAAACAGTGGGTATTCGATTTGCAAGCGTTGGTAAGCCACTTGTTGTAGTTGAATACAAGTAAGTCATAAACACTGCGGTGTCAAAACGGGATGAATTATCCAATAACCAACGCCGCTGATTCTGCAATTGAGGACCCATCACCTTTGCCCAACGTTGTTGCTCAAAAAGCGGCACAGACGCCGGATGTGACATGACATAAGGATGAAACTGCCCAAACACTTCTTCTGTACGACGCTCAATCACGGGTAGACGGTGAACCATCACCCCGTTAACTTCTTCACTCCCAGCCTCATATTCGTCGGCCCAATCAATGTAACTATGTGCACAACTTGTTAACACCTCAACGTGATGACCCCGTCGCACAAGTTCCTCGCTAAACAGACGGCATGCTGCCTCGGAACCACCAACAATCTTTTCTCCATATCGTTGAACAACATAAAGAATTTTCATGACAGTTCTCCGAGAAGCAACTGCCCAAGTTCGTGTTTTGAAAATCTAGAATCAATTTGAGAAATTCTGTTTTCACCAGCACGCCGTAAAACACTCTGTAATTCAGCATCAGCAACAACTTTTGCCACAGTCTCTGTAAATTCGAGAATTCCAACATCAGCCTCTAGAACAATGCCCCCCAGTCCAACAGTTTCAGGAACCGCACCGGTGCCGCGTGTAATAACCGGCGCCCAATTTGCCATCGCTTCTAATGGGGGCACTGAGAGGCCTTCGTGCTCACTAGTGCCGATGTAGCAAAGACAATCACGATACAAAGTTGCTAATTCACTATTGCTAACTTCACCGGTGAATAGCACGTGACAGTCGTTAAATCGTTTCCGAAATTGTTCCAGTGCGTACATATATGCCCGCTGCCTAATTGGGCCCGCAACTACGAGACCAACATCCAGATGATGAACAGTTCTTAATAGATGCACCATTGCTAAAGCATGCTCTACACGTTTATGCGGCAAAACTTGGGATACAAACAAGATGTAGCCGTGAGGGAAATACCCCGAGAGTTGAGAGAGAAAGAGAGGGTCAATCGGCTCTGAATCTAAGCGATGCGCATCAAGGCCTGCAGGCAAAACTGTCACTGACTCATAGCCAGAGTCCAACAATTCGTTGGCATTAAAATGAGAATCAGCAAATGCTTTAGAAACTTTAGGTAGTAGGAGTTCAATTTCCTTCCTCCCATACTCAAGTGCTTCAGCAAAGCCTGGCATTAAAGATTTATACCGAGTAGACGGCGTCACATTGTGATAGTGCAGGATTATTTCTTCATCACGCTCAAGAAGCAATTGAGTAAGTTGGGGTATGCCAAAACTGAGGTGGTAAATAATCCTGTCATCAGCGGTCCCCACTGGCAATGATTCCAATTGGTGAATCTCATTAAGTAAATCTTTTGCAGGAGCATGATACGAAAAAATTTCAGAGGCAAATTTGGTGCGCAAGATCTCGCGAATCTCAAACGCCATATTCGTGATTGCATCGTGTCGTTCAGCACCAACAACTATTTGATGCACTGTCTTCAAATGCTTCAACTACTCTTTCTTTTCTCAAGATCTCGTATCCGAGACTCGAGTTCCTGCACAAGCAAGGCTAAATGGTCAACAACTGCGAGACGATCCAGTACATGCTGACTGAGTTCCTTAACTAGGCGCTTATCTGCCTCTTGCTGATTAACAGCATGGTCTATTAATAATCTCAGCGTGACCAATACATGATGTTCAATCTCGACCAGTTCAGGAGCAATGAAACCCCAAGGATCTAATGCCACTGTCTTTGCTTCGGTTGGCAGCGATTGCTTTTCCAAATTCTCTTTTTGAGTCTCGTAACGACTGATCAATCTTTTTAGGGCACTATCCGCGTCTTCAATATGCTCCTTAGCTTCAACATCAACCCCGAAGACCCGATTGGTGGACTGCATGATGAGTTCAAATTCTTGCTCCAACTGATTCTCAAGGCCGGGAGGGTACTCACCAGCTATGCGGCGAAGTCGAACATTCTCGCGAATCTGGTCCAATATTGCATTCATATCAATTGGTGCCATTACAAACCTTCTGAAGGCGACAAAAGCAACGAAGAATTCTTTTCGATCACAGTTTCCTAATTTATCTCAAACAGCTTCCAGGTGACGCTTCCGGATTGCCATCGGGTGGGCAATAGAACGCGCCTACGAGATTCCAAATATAGAAGTCCGTCTCCTCGGAAATGGTCAGTGTTTGTGAAATATCGATCCGTAAATTGGAACTCGCCTAAAAGCTTCAATTTCGCGAAGTCGTTGCCCGATGGGGTCATTAGTAAGAGTCGGCCCCCTTGCTTTTTTGCAATTGGACGAAATATATCAATGACGCGATCTGAGGTCGTTTCTGGCTGGAGATTATCTAAGGCAACAATATTCAACTCATAACGCGCTCTAAGTGGAACCATAACTTGTTGACTCGTGTTACTGAACAGAATCACATCATTCTTGGTCACTTCCTTAGCTATTGCAGGAAAAAATCCAGCGTCTTCTCCTTCGTGCTTGCCAAGCAATATCGACGAAAAAAGAAGTGAGTAAACAAAAATCGACATCATGGTTACTCCGGCAATAAGTCGAATCGCTCTCTTTTTTGAAGCCATCCATGTCACGAGGATCGCTGATCCAAGCAACAAAAATGCAGGAAGGATGTCTACCGAGAGATAGCGACCGTAGTAATAGAGATAAGGAACTGTCGGCCTCAACAAGACACCCGTAAAACAAATCGCTGCGAAGATATATAAGAGTCCAGTCGCCTTATTGCGAACAGATTTCCCTAAGCCGCCAACCACAATAATGACGAAGAGCATTGGACTCGCGAAAAGCGCCAACCTATATCCGACGTGATATCTGATGACTAGAGAGTCAACTTCTGCAGGCACCCGATAACCCCACGGATACATAGGGTCGCCAGCATAAAGTGAAATCACGCTAGGAATTGCTAATAACATCACGACTGGCAGGGCGAACGGTGCAAAGCGGTCAATGGTAAAAACATTCAAGACTCTCGATTGAGGCTTGAGGCCCATTAAGTTTGATTGAAAGATGATAACTGCCAAGAGAATAACGACAATCGCAGTTATCGCCAACAAAATTCCAATGCTCGATGCAGGCAACATATCGACAACTGAATCTCTCATCGGAGCATAAAGTTCTGGCTGTTTTCGCATGTAATACAACATGGATACTGCGAACAAAGCAAAAACACTTCCCGTAAAAATTGCAACTTTATTGCGAATTATGCGGTAGGACGGGAAGATAATCGCCGCAATCAGAATCATGCTGAAGAATGGCACGTAGAGAAGAAACTGCCATCTGACATAAAAGAGGCTGTTAAAACTAAGCAGCGACACCACGAGGTATAAAATCTGTTTGTGAGATTCATGAGCTCGTATGAACCGGATGAAGTACAGCATTCCAAACAGCACAAACGTCAATGCAATGCTCTCTGACACTGGAAATTTCGCATAGAAAGTAAGGGCTGGATTAATTGCGATAAGAAGTGAAAACAGTGCCGCAACGGACCAGCGACCATCAATCTCAATCGCCAGATACCAAGCTGCCAACACTCCGAGCATCGAGAAAATCGTGAGCGATTGGGCTCCCAATCCGCCGAACACTGTCTGCGACATCGCCATAAATGCTGGATGCAGAGGGTAAAACTCAATGGTCGTGATTGATTTAGTTGAATCAATCAGAGAGTAAGAATATAAGAGAGTCTGGTCGTAAATTGCTCGAGCACCAGAATCCAGAGTCTGTCTGAAGGCATCTGGGAATCGGACACTGCCCCATCGGCCCAATGTTGTCGCCATATTGACGTACAAACCTTGGTCTTGCCCGCCTTGCTCAAAATTGTAAGGACTCCAACGAAACAGGAGTGAAAGAGAACCAATTACAAAAATGGTTACCAGCCGAAGAGGGTTCAGTTTCAACCTCGTATTGATGTCAACATTCTCTGAAGATCTAGCCGTACCCAGAAGAATCAATGCCGTGATGATCAGACCAATTGTCATCACATTTCTCGAGCTAAAGGCATCAAGAAAGATTGCTACGGACGCAACACTACCTAAAACTCCTAAAACTAACGCGAGTGCATCGACTATGTGAATTGAGCGAACTCTTGAAAACATCTCGTTCATTTCGATCCCAAATTAAAAATCAACCCTCTTCTTGTCTTTACAAAAAGAATTAGCAGAGGAACGAATATTGCTTGTGAAAGAGCCGTGGCCAAAGCTGCACCAGCGGCACCCATCGACGGGATCAAGATGAAGTTACCCAAAACATTTAGCCCGGTAACGCAGAGAAGCAGGAGCGACTGGCCAAGCGGATCACCTAACTGATTTAAGAGATTAGTTAAGGGAATGAAACCACTCGCGATTAGTACACCCAAAGCTAGAAAGATAAATATCTCTTGACTTCCTGACGCATTTTCTTTCGAGAAGAGAAGGTCAACTGCCGGTGAATAAAGGAAAATTGAGATCGTTATCACTGGAATCATGACGAGATACGTCTTGGCAACATGCCTCTTCAGAAATTGCATTAGATCTTTGGCTAAACCTGCGGCATTGAACCCGGCGATTCTCGGGTCTATTACCAGCCGAGTAACCATTGCCATTTGAAATAGTCCTTCGGAGAAGGTGCTCGCAATCGTGTACTGACCGACGACTTCAGCTCCTTTCAGAAGACTTAGAATGAGAACATCAATTCGTGTGTTCATATCTAAAAGAAAGACGGCAGGAGTACTGCGTGCACCGAAACCCACAATTGATTTCTGACGATTCTTTCTGTCTTCTTTTGACTCTTCAGGATGCAACAAACTTGATCTTGTCAGCCATGTCAAGGAAAAAAGTAGAGAGAGTTCCGCCAGCGAGATAACGATTGGCACACTCTTCCATGACATATTCAAGTTTTCAGCAACACCAAGAAAGATCAGCATCAAGATAAAGCGAGAGGCATTGGCTAGTGCTGCCTTCTTGATGTCGCCGGTTCCATTTAGATACGAGATAAAAACTTTGTTGATTGGTAATAGAAAAACAGCGACATAGCTAAAGCGAAGTCCTGAGAGGTAACCAGAATCATTACTTGAAATCAGTAACTCACTTGCAAGAATTAACAGACCTGTTACAACACTTGATGTCATCAAGGTACTTCGTAGAGCGGCCTTCAAAATTGGCTGAAACGCTTCACCGATTGACTTCGTCGATGGCACTTGAAAAGCAACAGCCGCATTAATTCCCAGGCTTCCCAGTTGCCCCAATATCAAGACAACCGAAAGGCAAGTATTGAAGAGACCGAGTCCAGTACGTCCAAAACCTTGTGCTAACCCAGCATTTAACAAGAGCCCTGAAACCACAATGAGCACAAAACTCAATGCACTCCATGAGCTGTCGCGCCGGATTGACTGGGAAATATTGGGAGTGCTCATGATCAAAACTGCCTGCCCACGTTCAAGGCCCACATATCAATAGACACTAGTTACTCTTTCCCTGTCAATGCGGCTAGACCAAGTCAAAGGGTGTCGTGCCTATATCATGAGATTGTGACCATAAATGCCGAGACCATGCGCTTTGGAGTTGTTCTTCCGGCGCGAAATGAGTCCAAGACTCTTCCTAATCTCATCTCCGAGATTCACTACTCCATTGAGGCCGAGTACCCCAATAGCCAGCTTGAGATTCTCGTTGTTGATGATGGAAGTAGCGATGACACTCTCCAGACGGTGCCTAATCGGGTCACACAATCAGAGAGATTTACGCTCTCATTTATTTCATTTACACGTAATTTTGGAAAAGAAGCTGCAATGTTTGCAGGCTTGAAGCATTTTTCTAAAGACTCAACTCGGATTGTCATTATGGACGCTGATGGACAACATCCTGTCAACGAGATGCTTTCAATGCTAGGTAAGTCCCTAGATTCCGGATGTTGTGTTGTGGGTGTTCAAGATCATTCAACGAATGGATTGACTTATAAATGGGCAAACAAAATTCTTCACTCTGCGATTAGCCCTGCCGAGGGTTCTAGCCCGACTGGTACGAGCGATTTTCGGGTCCTAACTCACGATGCAGTAGAAAAATTTCTTGCTCTGCCTGAACGTTCTAGATTCTCACGAGAACTTTTTGACTTTTTGGGATTGCCAACAATTTATTATCGATACAAAGTTGCATCACGAATAGATGGTTCCACAAGTCGATGGGGCAAGCGGAGTTTGTTTGGTTACGCCATTACGTCGATCACAGCAAGAGGTTCATCCGTTCTCCCAACCCTTATCTTGGCTGCCTCAGGAGTAGTTTCAGCTGTCACGGTATACGCCATAGTTGTCAGCGTGATTAGTGTTTCCCGCGGAGAATACAGTGGTACTGCTTCAATTCTTTTCGCGTTAGTGATGTTTCAGATACTTCAATTTATATTCTTGTTCTTCATCTCATCGATCGTCGTCAACATCTTGACAGAGTCAAAACAGAGACCTCTCTATATTGAACAAGACAGAACTAACTCTTGATTTCTAAGAGCATGTAGCCAACAGCATCTAACGCAGGGGCTGACAGTGTTTCCCAACCGGCTGATAACAAATCATTAATTCGATTGTCTGTCGATATCAGTAGCAACAAATCAGCATCGGATGCCCGAGCAAAATTGTCCAATTGACTTGCAGTGGCGGCATTGAATGAATAATTGAGACACGCTTCTTCATATCCACCAAGTGGTTGAAGGCGTTTGTAGAACTCCTTAAGGGGTTCACCACCGCCGATCGGTCGGAATTTACAATCAACTGCGTAACCTACGCCAGAGGCCATACGTATCCAATAGTTTATGGGATCTCCTGCCACAGCTTTACCATTCGGAAGACTCTTCTTCAATGCCTCACCAAACACTCGCTGATTCTCGTTAGGAATGAACTGTAGATTGGGAAATGAAAAAGGTTGCTCGTTAAATGTAGTTGCACCCGTTGTAATCAAGAACGCGGAGATTAGAACTAACAGAGATTTATAGCCGTTTGATTTTTCAATCAAATTTCTGCTCCAGAAAGTCAAGCCCGCAACTGCCGCGAGCCAGAGAAGGAGTGCTGGGGTTGCTTCAAATCTTGAACCATGACCGGGAATCAACAGGAGTGAGACCAACAGAAATCCGGAAAAGATTGATCCTGTAATTGATCGGATACTTCTCTTCTTATTTCTCCAGATCAACAATGGTGCCCAGTAGAGAAAAGGCACAACGACAACAGCCAAGCGATAGATATTGTTTCCTCGAACTAAGTCTGTCAATGAGCCATCACTGAATCTGTCCAAGGCAAGTGAAATAGTCAGCACCGCAATTGGTAATCCGATGACAACCAACCGAAAAAGTTTGCTTATTCTGTCGTCACCGACCAAGAAAACCAGACAAAGTCCCAGCATGATAAAGACCATGCAAAATGCAATCTTCTCGTTTGACCAACTAGGGGCATAACAGTGGTGAGGTATCAACCGCTCACAAATCTCTGAAAATTCTTTCGTGTTTCCAGCCACTGGCCTAAGGATCAGACCGAACAACGTTGTCGCCCCAGCTAGTCCGATGAAAATCAGTTGGTTCAATATTGGCCGCAACCCTTGAATCCACTCAATTGCTACAAGCAACATTACGAGGCCAAGCGCAATCGCCCCTATTTGGATATGAATAACAGGTATGAAGGGCAAGAGTGCGAAGACATACTTCCGGTCACCACGGATCCACATCGCCAGAATCAAAAAAGTAACTGATGCAGCCAATGAATGAGGCAATGCCTGCTCCAGGACAACGGCCGAAGTGCCAAACATTGTCCGAACACCCATAATCTGCGCTGCCATAATTAGTATTGCCGTCAAATGAATGTTTCGTTCCATCACAGTTTTAGCGAACAGCAAGTTTGCGTATGCAAACACTGCAATGGTGATCAACCAAAATATGAAGAAGAATAAATTCAGTTGTCCAATTTTCGAAGCGAACGTGGTGAAATATTCGAAGAACCAATGGGGCATGATGGCAGCGCGTATGAAGTAGTCACCTAGATACAAACTTGAATCTGCACGTAAGAGACCTGCAGGGAGAATTACATGGTGATCCCCCATACCGGCATCGTAGGGAACAAGATTCGTTTGGATGGTAACTATGGCGATAAACACCGATACACATACCGTCAATAGATCAAGTACCTGTCGTCTTTCTTGAGTCACATTGGATGGCATCTCGAAGCTGTTGCTCATTTCTTCACACTAGTGACGAAGTAGTGTTTCAGATGTGGATTTTGATGCTCTTGTCTCTGACTATTACAAGGATTATTACTCCTGTGTTCATGGAGGCAGTGCAACAGGACGTGCTGCATCATTGATGCAGAAACACCTGGAAACTAGGCGCTCTAAATCCGAGGAGTACACCCGTGTTCTTGAACTTGGTGCGGGAACGATGCAACACTTTCCATTCGTTGAGCATAAGTTCAAGACTTACATTGCATCCGACCTAAGAGAGATCCCAACTACTCCAGGTTGGGGCAGATGGGGAGACCGCCGGCAGCCAGATCTTGACGGAAAGTTTCTTGCACAATTCGATGCCACCAATGTTCCATTTGACGATTCATCGTTTGATCGTGTCGTTGCCACATGTCTACTGCTTCATCTCCCGGAGCCGATTGATGCTCTCAGGGACTGGGTTCGCATCTTAAAAACCGGAGGCGTTGCTGATCTCCTGATTCCTTGTGAACCAGGTCTGGCTCTACGTTCCTATCGAAAATTGATCTCACGACCACGTGCCAATCGTCTTGGTTTCAAACATTTTGACTTGGTCAATGCGGTAGATCATAGAAACTACACCGCATCAATTATTCAAATCGTCAATCATCTAGACGATTCTGTTGATGTTCAATTCTCGTGGCGTCCGTTCAATCGAATCCAAAGTTGGAATCTGAACCTGCAAATGGTCGTCCATTTGACCAAACAGTGATCTAGATCAAGGCTTTCATCTGTTTCAATGCCTTCAGAGACTCGCTCATAGTTAAGCCCGTTGTCCCAAAGTATGCAGCGAGAGCAAGCACATTGACCTGATTGTCTTTTTCAAGATCCAACTCTGCTTCTTCACGTGTCTTAAGCCCGTATCTGATCTGGTTAGATCGCAAGGCGTCATGTTCTGTCATGCCTAAAGAAAGCCCGTAGACCAAATTGTAAAATGGAGCAGTCGCATCGCCCATTCTCCATGCAGGTAATGAAGGATCATTGCCTTTAGACCACTGATACTTCTCAGCTAGAACTTTCTCAAGTTCATCCTCTTCCCAAGGGATGTACATGAAAGGGCGGACAAACGTGTGTTTGCGAAGGTAATAGTCAAAGAATCCAACCGCTCCTTCGACGAGAATCGACTTCCCCATCGTGGGGTTTACGATTGCGCTGCGCGAATATCTCAAAGCCATTCGCAGCAAGCTGTTACGCGACAAGCGATACTCGACTCCGCCGTTCTGTCCTGTCGATGGAACTGCTCCAGCCAACATTGACTTGAAACCCGTAGTCTCAAGATGGTGATCAGCCATCACTGCTGGCAGAGATCCTCGCTCCTCAGAGACTATTTTTGCGAACCGGAAGTACGGCTTATCACCCGCCATCAGAATTGGGACCGTGGCGATGTCAGGCCTTTTGAGCCAGCCCTGTAGTGCATGCTTTACACGGCCTCTGTTTTTCTGAATATCTGGTGACACCAGAATGTGTTCAACATTCAAGATCCCACACATTTTGGCCATATTTTCTCTGGCTGCAGTTGTGACCATTCCCCAGTCGTAGGTGTAGGCAATTGGATTGAAACCCAACTCTTTAACGAGATGAAGTATGTAGCAACTATCACGCCCACCACTCAGGCACACCAAAACGTCTTTCCCATTTGGACTTGCAGCTGTCAGATCTTCTTTCAGCTTTTGAATTCCAGGGTAAATCGGAGGAATGAATGAGATACATATTGAACACACCCCATCTTCATCAAATTTGATGTTCGGGAATGTCTCAGGCAAGAGACACTTTGAACAACGGGATACCGAGGCCATCTTCGAATAAGCAATATCAGCAAGTTCATTTGCCAGCTGCCGAAAGTCATCGGTAAGATCAGAATCGGTCATGTGGAGTGCCGTTGCGCCATTCTCCTTACGTAATTCAAGATTCAGGGTTATCTCTTCTAGGCCTGGACCCTGATCAGCCTTCTGCTCACTAAGAACAGTTAGCCCAAGCGGAAATGAGATAGCACTCGATTCATACTTTTTTCCAAACTGTCTTGGTTCACTACCCAATAGAGAAGTTCCATCCGGCAACCGGCAGTGGTACAAATTCCCGACGTTTGTGTAGATGACCAAATCTCCGAATCGAGATCCTGCAATAACAGTTAACTCACCATCACACTGTGAAAAGACTTGTTCGGACATGTCTCCCTGACGCCCCTGTTTTTCCCATTCTTCAATAAGTAAAAGAATGGCGAAAGTGTCAGAATCAGAATTGCCAAGACGGTCTCTGTCCCATCCGCGTTTCTTGATGGACTTTTGATTCGTAATGATTCCATTGTGCAAAACAAACCAATCTTTGGACACGATGGGTTGATTGTTGCTACTAAGGGCGGAGAACCCGTGAGTTTCGAGCCGTGAATGCCCAAATAATCCGTTGAAACTATTTTCCTTTAAGTGATTCTGAATTTCTTTGCGACGCAATAATCGAGAAACTGGTACCCACGCCTTGACGTATTTGATTTTCCAACCAGGTTCTATCGTCACGAGACCACTTGCGTCAGAGCCTCGACGGCGTGCAAGTCCTGCATTCTGAGAAAACAACTTCTCATGCTCACTTGTCAAAGTTTTGCCATCGGAAGATACGACGCCAAATAGACCACACATCTCTTACCTGTTTCTATTGATTAGCTGAAAATGTTTTAGCTGTTTTTTTCGCTATGTGTTGAAGGACGCCGAGTGTTTCGCACTGTAGAAAAGAGAACATCAAGGACCACCGCCAGTACAAGAAGAATTGAGCCGCCAACAAACAAAATCGAGGCGGCCGTTACTTCAGTTGCTTGTGCTGTCGAACCCAGAGCATCGATTGAAACAGCGAGTGACCAGAACAGACCCAAAATGAAACTGGCAAAGCCTGCCAAATAAGCAAGTGGAACTGGATTTGCCTCAAGAATGAGATAACGAATCACCATTCGCTTGAAGAAACCTCGAATCAAAATCCCCAAAATAGGAAGCATCACCTTTCTTGGTCGAAGTTTTGATTGTTCTCCAACGTTGTAAACGGGCGCAGTGGGGACATCGACAACTACTGCGCTGACAAGTGCACAAGTCACGAGGAGATCATTGGGTACGCCATAGCGTGGATACATTCCTCGTTTTACAAATGCTGTTACGAGGCGCCTGTTAGCAGCCGTATAACCGGTTTGCGCATCTCCAATAGTCCAATAACCAGTCGCGAGTCGGGTAAGCAAAGATAAGACCATATTTCCAAATAGACGTATTCTCGGAATGTCATCCCATGAATAGTCCAATGTCAATCGATTTGCTTTGGAATAGTCGGCTTCGTCGTCAACAACTGGATCAAGAATGCGAGGCAGGTCTTCTGGGCTCATTTGTCCATCCCCTGCCATCACAACAGCTACGTCATGAGAGCCATCGAGAAATGCTTGATATCCACTTTCAATTGCTGCACCGACGCCACCATTTTGAGGTCGCGCAACAAGAGTGACTCGTGGATGTAACTTCATCTTTTCCTGCACAACCGCAACTGTCTTGTCAGGTGAAGCATCATCCACAATGATGATCTCATCAACATACGAAGGCATGGTGTCGATCACCATCTCAATCTGAGATTCTTCCTTATATGCCGGCACTACAACCGCAACAGTTTTACCTTTGTACATAACCCTCTAAATGCTCTATCAACCCTAAAAACACTAACCGCAGTTCGGTTTCACTGTAGGAACCCTCAATAAGGTGTAGGGCCCATATGACTTGTCCCACAAGTCAGTTGCGTCATAGGCAACCAAATTCTTTACGTCATCATGGAGAACAATTGCGGCATATCCTTCTGATTCTAGATACTGAGCATTTATGGACATTCCAGAACTGGCATTTAGCATTGTGACAGACCGCTGATATGAATCCCCAAAGAATTTCGACAGAGGGAATTTGTATGGAAGCGACAGAGCCAGAGCGTCTTCCTCTTCTAAACATTGCTTAATCTGTTGCAGCATGGGAATGAAGGCTCCTTGATCTTCAAAGCCATTTGAGAGCAACAGGATTTCATCATCAGAAAGACTCCAAGCAGAATTGTTTCCTGCCAGCGGTCTAATGCCGTTACCAAAGAAGCTCCAGGCACCTTGAACAGATGCCAAACAAACAAGCAATGCAACCAACGCTTGACCAATTGTTTTTGCTAGTCGTCCCTTAGAGATGGATAAAAACCCATCAAATGAAAAACCGCCAGCAATCAAAAAGAGAGTGACCGGAAACAGCATGTACCTCGAAAATGCTTCAGAAAAGTTTGGTCTCGTGTACAAAAATAGAATCGCATAAAGTGCTGCTCCACCAATTAGAAGAAAGTACGAAAGTAGCTTCTGCCGTTTCCAGGCAACAACGAAGGAAAGACTCAAACCAACAAGGACGAGAAAGGTGACGCTAAAACCAAACCATCCCACGCCAGAGATTCGAGAAAATTCAGTTCCAGCTCTTGGGTAATACTCGCGAACCTTCAGGTAGAAGTTGGGAAATCGGTCAACAAATGAACTGGGTACATCTCCAAATCCCCCCGCAGCAAACAGTTGTCTCGTGTTAAGTCCAATCGCGTCAATGCGAGCCCCAAGGCCGGCCGACGTGTCAGCGAAGTATCCAAAAGATTCACTAGGCCCTAAGGGATGCCCAAACCTTCTTTGATTAAAAAAGTACTCAGGAAATGACATGAACAAGCCGAAAAGGGTGAGTCCAGCAGCGTAAGCAAGTCTTTTTTTCGCCAGAAAATAGGACCAGATTTTCTTCTCTCGGAAAACCCACAGACCCACTGCAAGAGCAATGAAGGCTGAAGGTGCCATAAACAAGACTGTCTGCTTTGTCCCAACTGCTACAAAGCCTGCCAAAAAGGCCACTGAACAATCTGCGAATCGAAATTCCCCAAACAAATGCGATGTAAGAAGAATCGCCGTCAAGATTGCAACCATTGCAACCATGTCATTGAGAACCATCTGCGACTGCAACAGAGTGACTGGAGCCAGCAGCCAGAGCATTGCAATTGTTGTTGATACTCCAGAGGAAATCCGAACTCGCCGTGCAATTGCGTAAATCAATGTCGCTGATATGAGTGTGGCTATCCACTGGTCAAGCGCTGCTGCCTGGTCGGTACCGGTCAGCACTATCCACCGAACTGTTGACAACGTCGGAAGTGCTGGATACGAGACAAGTGGAAAGTTATAACTTGATGTCTCGAAGAAATTCATCGATCCATCTGAAATCCAAAAACCAGCTCTGGCCAAATAGGCGGTGAGTGAATCGTCCATCGTTTGCGGCAAAGTCAGATCTGCGTACAAGCCAACGGCATAGTAAGACGCCACCACAAAAAACAACAATGGCAATACCCAG
>Ga0214168_1000340_pt1 | contig 19060 bp, 18 predicted proteins | sample LakMenepilimnion_FD_153002 | JGI IMG/M metagenome (GOLD analysis project Ga0214168, IMG submission 153002) | Freshwater microbial communities from Lake Mendota, WI - Practice 29OCT2010 epilimnion v4 | ecosystem: Environmental > Aquatic > Freshwater > Lake > Epilimnion/Euphotic zone | place: Lake...
GTTAGGTATTTGATTTCATTCTTTGCCATGTTGGTAAAAATTTAATTAAGCCTCAACTGCTTTGTGAACAGGGAAACCGCCGTTTCTCTTAATGTGGTTGTACTCGACTGCGTACTTGTCAAGTTTAGTAATCATGTGACGCATAATTTGCTCGTCACGTAAGAATTGAATTTTCAATTTCTCGTTGATTGTTGCAGGTCCTGTGAATTCTAAGATCCAGTAGATGCCTGTTGTTTTCTTATCGATAGGATAAGCAAGTGATTTTAAACCCCAAGGATTTGAGGCTACAGTATCTCCACCATTTTCTTTGATGAGATCTTGGTATTTTTTCTGAGCAGATTTAAAATCTTCTTCAGATAATACCGGTGTAAAAATCACCATTAATTCGTAATTGTTCATTACTTGAATTTTTTGGTTAAATAATTGGTTTTTCCCAGTGGACATCCTTATTCAGAATGAATCTGCCAAAACAGATTTGGGACGGCGAAGGTAGGCTATTTCATTGTATTTCCGCTCAAAATTGGCTTAAAAATAAGGGCCACCGGGAAATGATCGCTATATCCACCCCTAAACCGGTCTCCATCATAGGTTCTTTTGGGGTAGCCCTGGTATTTGCCCTGGGTTTCGATCATGTCGGGGATGGTGTAAATGATTGGTTTGTAGTTACTTAGGTTGTTATTGGACTGACCCCAATGCCTACTTAATAAGATTTGATCGAATAGGCTCCAGCTATCTCTAAAGGCTAAACTGCCGTATCCCTTTTTGAAAAGAGCTAAAAAGGGGTTTAAAAGCGCCAGTTTTTTAATACTGGCATTATTAGGGTTGTCGTTGAAGTCTCCCATCACTATAAATTTTGCTTGGGGGTCAATTTTGGCAACGCTATCCATTATTTTTTTACAAACGCTAGCAGCCCATATTCTTTTGCCATTTGAAAGAAAGGCGCCACCTCTTCTACTTGGCCAATGGTTCACTAATATATGTACCCACTCTCCATCTAATCTTCCCTTAACATATAAAATATCACGAGTGGCATAGTCATTAAAATGATTGGCATCTGTTAATGAATAGGGTCGGTATTGATAAGGTATAAAATTAGCGGGGTTATAAATTAAGGCAACATCTATTCCTCGTTGGTCTTTTGAATCAAAATGCAAATACTTGTAATGGTATTTTTGCAAAATAGGCTCCGCAATCAATTTTTCCAATACCCATTTATTTTCAATTTCTACTAAGCCCAATATGGCGATACCATGACTGTTATCCATTTTCCCCATTCCATAAATAACTTTTGCAAGAAGTTTAGATTTTATGGAATACGCTTCACTAGTATATTGTTTTTGACTGCCGGGTAAAAATTCTTCATCAATAACTTTTATTTGGTTAGTAGTGTCATAAAAATTTTCACAGTTATAAAAGCCTACAATTATACTTTGAGCAGGAAGTTTTATCAGTAGCAGCATAAAAAGGGGAATAAAATATTTTTTCATGTAGGATTCAATTTTTGCGTAAGTATATACAAAAGATAAATTCCAAATATGCGTATTTGCCGAAAGAATTTGCTTTGATATAAATCACAAATTGTGTCTTCAAAAATGAATATGGTATCTATTCACAAATTGTTATTATTTTTCTTATTGCTAGTATTTCAATCTGCTCATGCACAAAATGAAGAAGAGATAACAAAGCAATGGGTCTATGATGAAAATGAGAGAACTTATAATTGGGTACCCACTTTATTAAAATCCAATAGAAATATTCTAACTAGTATTTCTCAGTTTAATGGCTATGTCTTTAATTGGATTCCAAGAGGGCAGGCGTATAATAACAGTACAACTATTGATGGCATTAACTGGGATTCTAATTTAAATGGGTGGAACGCGTCTTTTTCATACACTGGTATGTATAAAATTTTTCATCAAAAGCAAAGCGATGAGAATTTAGAGTATTCTACTGAAGGCTATAGTAAAAATTATAGAACAAGTTATTTAACTACCTCTGCTAATTTATTCAAAAAAGGCTGGCAATTGCATACGGCGTTTTCTAATGCATCCTATATGAATGAAGGACATATTCAATTTAGTACAAAAGGCAATCGCAACGAATGGAGTTTGAATTCGTTCTTGGTTTTTCAAAACATGCCCAATGGCTTGTCGCCCGGTGGGTTTAAAAAAATACAGGGGGCTGCATTAAGTATTGATAAAAATTTAAAAAACAATCAATCATTTGGTCTCACCTTATGGTGGGATCAAGCAAATCAGGGTAAGCAGGCCCCTTCGGTTTTAGAAGCCTATACATTATCGCAGCTTAGAAATTATAATCCTAGTTGGGGTTGGTTAGATGGGCAAGCCTATTACCCCAATAGTAAATATACAAATGTACCTGTGCTTTCCATTAGATATGTAAAGAGTTGGAGGGATAAGGCTATACTTCAAATTAATTTTGGACTTGCTATTGGAGAGCAAGGAACTTCCCAGTTAGATTGGACATCTACTGCAGATCCTAGGCCTGATTATTATCGTTATTTACCAAGTTATAGAAAGGATAGTAGTACGCAAAGTCAATTAACTAAATGGTTCGAGTCAAACCCGCAATCCTTGCAAATTAATTTTGATCGAATTCAAAAAATAAACACGGCTTCCGTTTCAAAAAGATCTTTTTATATCATCAATAAAAATAGTGCCAATATTATTTTAGGCCGTGCTTCTGCACTTTATAAATTAGAGATTAATAATTATTGGAGCACAAATGCTGGAATTCAAATTGCTAAAGATAAAATTCATTATTTCAATATTATTGAAAATTTGTTAGGAGGGCAGTTCTATTATAATTACAATGGCTGGGTGATAGATGATGGGCTTGTTAATAGTTTTCAAAATAATATACAGAGTCCAGATCAGAAAATTAAAGAAGGCGAGAGATGGGGGCCCAATTTTGAGTTACAATCAATGCAAGCTACGAGTTGGCTGCAACTCAAAAATACAAGACCAAGATGGGAATTCTATACTGGCCTTAATTATGGAATGGATTTATTTCAAAGAAATGGTTTTAATCAAAATGGACTTTTTATAAATAATTCATTAGGTTCCTCCTCCTTTTCTTATTTTCCAAGTGTCGGGTATAAGGGTCAGGTTTTATATAAATACTCGGGTCGTATCTACGTAAGGTCAATTTTTTTTAATCAACAATTTGCTCCGAATGCATCTGCTGTATTTCTTGATCCTGCTTTCCATGCTTTTCAAACGCCATTTCTATTACCACTTTTAAAAAATGGCATTGACCTTAGTTTTTATTTCAGAGGTGTCGATACTAAAATAATGCTGAGCGCCTATTTTCAAAAAGTAAAAAACGAGGCTGGAAAAAGATTTTTTTATCACGATAGGTATGGTTCTTTTGTTTATGGAGTGATAGGGCAAAAGGAAAGTATTTACCAGGGGGTTGAGTCTTCTGTAGAAACTTTACTTTTTAATTTTTTACAAGTTGATATGTCCTTTAATATAGGGAGGTATTATATTTCAAATAACCCTTTGTATGAGATTTTATTAGCCAATGATATATATAAAGTGGAGTCTGGTTTATTAAGACTAAAAAACCTGCCTGCTACAACAGGGCCTGAAATAACCGAAGCAATTTCAATACAAGTACAGCCTACTTATTCGACACGGGTTTCGCTAACAGGAATTTATGCTGCAAAAAGGGCCATCAGCTATGATTATTATAGGCGTTCTGCATTAATGCTCGATCCAATAGCTACTCAAAAACTTTATACAAGTTTACATGATGTTGAATATCTGCCTAGTCAATTTGTGTTAAATGCGTCTATGTCTAAATCCTTTAATGTAAGCTATGGTAAACAGAAGTTGCCTATTTATTGCAATTTTAGTTTTAAAAATTTACTAGGTACACTTATTCCAGTATTAGTCTTCGAGCAATCTCGTTTCGATTATATTAATTTAAATCCAAGCAAATACCCACTTAAATATTTATACGACCAAGGCCTCACTTATGCCATTGGTATTCAATTACAAATTCAATAATTTTTTATGAAAATCAAAACCTCTCTGACTATTTTTATTTCTTCAATAGCTATCGTCGTATTATTCTTTTCAGCTGCTTGTTTAAAGCAAACGGCATATGCGCAGCCAGTCAACGGCAATGATACTGATTCGTTAATTAGTATTAAAGCGTTAAGAAAGCTACATGCTATGGGTAATTTTGAACCCATTACTAAATCAATGGCTTTAGAAGCCACGATTGTAGCAAATGATGAGCACGATAATTTATATAAATCAATTAGTATTCAAGACTCGTCTGGTGGTATACTCTTAAATTTAGATGGAAGCTCATTGTATCAAACTTATCCAGTTGGAACAATGATAAGAGTACGTTTGCAAAATTTATTTTTAACAGATTATAGAAGAATGCTACAAATAGTGGCTTCTATAGATACTAGTTCTGGGCAATTATTAACAACAGGAATTCCTGTACCATTATTTTCTAAATTTATTAAAGTAGTTAAAGAAAATACCAATGTAGTTCCTATGTTAGTTTCTTTTAAAAATTTAGCGGATAGTTTACAAGGCAGACTTATTAAAATATCCAATGTTGAATTTTCTGCAGCAGATACTAATTCAACCTTTGCCGATAAAAAAAATAAAATTGGTGCTAGTAGAAGCCTAAAGTTTTGTTCGGGCGGAACCATTTATCTTAGGACAAGTGGCTATGCCGATTTTGCTGGTATTTCTTTGCCAAAAAACAATGGTGATATCGTTGGTATTTATTCTGTTTACAATTATGAAAAGCAGTTATTACTAAGAGACACAAGTGACATTTTGTTTAGGTCCAAGCGCTGTACTGGCGCAGCCTGGCTCAAAAACTAGCCATCATAGGCCAAAGGCTTGACAGCTTGGCAGAATTTTGGCTTTGGTACCCTGTTTGCTAGTATAGTGCTAAACAACAGCACTATGCAAAAAGGTCAAATAAGAGTTCAGACAGAGAACATCTTTCCCATCATTAAAAAGTTCCTTTACAGCGACCACGAAATATTCTTACGTGAGTTAGTAAGTAACGCTGTAGATGCTTCCCAAAAATTAAAAACATTAAGCTCTAAAGGCGAAGTGAAAGGCGACATAGGTAACCTTAGAGTAGATGTAATTTTAGATGCCAAAGAAAAAACATTGACCATTATGGACAATGGTATTGGTATGTCATCTGAAGAAGTAGATAAGTACATTAACCAAGTTGCCTTCAGTGGTGCAGAAGAATTTGTTACCAAATACAAAGACGCTAGCATTATTGGTCATTTTGGTTTAGGTTTTTATAGCGCCTTCATGGTGAGTAGCAAAGTAGATATTTATTCTAAAAGCCATAAGGATGCACCAGGTGTTTTCTGGAGCTGCGATGGTAGTACCGAATATGAATTATACGAAGTAGACTATAGCGCTCGTGGAACAAAAATTGTTTTACATATTAACGAAGAGAGTGCTGAGTTCTTGGAAGCTAATCGTGTGAAATCTATCTTGGATCGTTTTTGTAAATTCTTGCCAGTAGCTATTTATTTTACTGATGCAAATGCAGAAGTGAAAGAGGCTAAGGCGGAAGAAGGAAAAGCAGCAGATGCAGGAGTAAAAGGTCAAGAGCTTGAAAAACCAATTAACAATACCAATCCTTTATGGATTCGTAAGCCTGCCGATTTAACCAAGGAAGACTACGAAAATTTTTATAAAGAATTATATCCTTTTGGGGAGACACCACTTTTTTGGATTCACTTAAATGTAGATTATCCATTTAATTTAACGGGTATATTATACTTCCCAAAAATTAAACAAAGCTTTGAAATTCAAAAGGATAAAATTCAGTTGTATTGCAACCAAGTATTTGTAACCGATGAAGTAAAAGATATTGTACCTGAGTTCTTAATGTTACTACATGGTGTTATTGATAGCCCAGATATTCCATTGAACGTGAGTCGTAGCTATTTACAAGGCGACCCGAATGTGAAAAAAATTAATGCACATATTACTAAAAAGGTAGCCGATAAATTAGAAGAGATATTTAATTCCGATAGAAAGTCATTCGAGGAAAAATGGGAGAGCCTAGGCTTATTCGTTAAATATGGTATGATTACCGACGATAAGTTCTTAGACAAGGCCAATAAATTTTTAATACTAGAAGACGCAGCTGCTGCAGGAACTTTCTATACTTTAGATGAATATAAAAAAGCAACTGAGTCGAATCAAAAAAATAAAGACGGCAAACAAGTATTATTGTATACTACCAACCCAGTAGGTCAAGATGCTTTTATACAAGCAGCAGTAGGCAAGGGCTATAAGGTTATTAAATTAGAAACCATGGTTGACGCCGCCTTCATTAATAATGTAGAAATGAAATGGGAAGGCGTTCAGTTTGTAAGAGTGGATGCCGATGTAGTAGACAACTTAATTGACAAGCAAGAAAATGTTGATTCTGTTTTATCTAAAGATGAAGTAGAACAAGCTAAAAAATTATTTGAATTCCAAATACCTGAAACTACTATTACCGTTGAAGTGAAAGGCCTTAGCCAAGACGCTGCTCCAGTAATTGCAACACGCCCTGAATTTATGCGTCGTATGAAAGATATGGCCAGCATGGGTGGCGGAGGTATGACTGCTTTTTATGCGCAAATGCCCGATGAAGTACATTTAACTATTAATGGTAACCATGCTATTTTCCAAGCTTTGTTAAATGAACCTGATGTTGAAAAGCAACAAAAACAAGCCCGCAACTTAGCAGACTTAGCCTTGCTATCTCAAGGTTTATTAAAAGGAGCAGAGTTAACCAACTTTATTAATAGAAGTGTTGATTTATTAAAGTAATCGAACTTTTATATAACTAAAAAGGCGTTCAAATTTGAACGCCTTTTTTTATGAGTATTTATTTTTTTAATTATTGTAAGACCCACTTTCTTTCAAGTCTAATACCTGCATTTGCACTGTTTGTGTTCCCTGCCATTCATTGAGTTGTAATTGAAACACTACATCAAAGGGCTTGCCCGATTTTACTATACCAATATGCTGCGCCATATTATAACCAATACCTTTTAATATTTGATTGCCCTGTGTGATATTAAAACTTATATGTGCTTCCTTGGCAAGTTTGCTATAACCGGTATCGTATACATTTTTAGCTAAAAATAAAGGGCGCATATTATCTGGTCCAAAAGGTTCCATCTGCGAAATAATTTGATAAAAGTTCATACTAATGCTATCAATAGGTATAACTGCATTAATAACAATTTCAGGAATGAGTTGTGAAGGTGTAATTCTTTCTGATACCGCTTTTTCAAATGCTTCTTTAAAGGCTTCTAAGTTTTCTAAAGCCATTGTCATACCAGCTGCTGCAAAGTGTCCTCCATATCCAATTAAGTGTGCTCTACAAGCATGCAAGGCTTCGTATAAATTAAAGCCTACAACACTTCTTGCACTTCCTGCTACCACTTCTCCACTTTGTGTAAGTACAATAGTGGGTTTATAATGTTTTTCTATAAGCCTGCTTGCCACAATACCCACCACACCTTTATGCCAATGCGATTGAAACACTACCGATGACTTTTTATTGGCATGATTCGGATCTAACTCAATTTCCGCTAAGGCTTCTTCAGTAATGGTAGTATCGGCTTCTCTTCTATCTAAATTATCTTGTTGTAATAATGAACCAATGGCAAGTGCTTTTGAATAATCTTTTTCTATAAATAATTGCACTGCTTTTTTAGCATCGTCCATTCTGCCTGCTGCATTAATTCTGGGCGCTACTGCAAATACTAAATTCGTAATACGCATAGGCGTAGTTTGCTTGGCTAACTCCATTAAGGCTAGTAAGCCAGGGCAGGGAGATTCATTCACTTGTTGCAATCCAAAATAAGCCAAGGTTCTGTTCTCATCTACAATGGGCACTATATCGGCAGCAATAGCGGTGGCTACTAAATCTAAATATTCTAAATACGATTCAGCAGGCAGTTTATACTTATCTGCTAAGGCAGTAATTAATTTCAACACTACACCACAGCCACATAATTCTTTAAAAGGGTAATTACAATCAATTTGTTTTGGATTTAGTATGGCAATAGCAGGCGGTAAAATAGCATCGGGTAAATGGTGGTCGCAAATAATAAAATCAATGCCAAGCTCTTTCGCATATTCAACTAGCTCAATGGACTTAATACCACAGTCAACCGATATTATTAATTGTATGCCGGTTTGCTTTGCGTAATCAATTCCAATTTTAGATACACCATAGCCTTCTTTGTATCTATGGGGTATATAATAATCTACCTGTTCTGTCAATTTTTTTAAAAATTGGTATAAGGTAGCTACAGAAGTAGTTCCGTCAACATCATAGTCGCCAAAAACTAAAATAGATTCTTTATTCACCACCGCCTTTTCAATTCTGTCTACTGCTTTACCCATATCCTTCATTAACCAAGGGTCGTGTAAGTGTTCTAATTGAGGGCGGAAGAATTTTTTAGCAGCATCAAAACTGTCAATACCTCTTTGTACTAATAATTCACATAAAATAGGATGAATCTTTAATGAATCTTGCAAGGTCTGCACGGTTGCAGTATCGGCTGCAAGTATATTCCATCTTTTATCCATTAAAATTTTCTGTCGGTTGTATATCTTACTAATTCCTCTAAAGCTTCTCTAGTAGGGCTAGTAGGAAAAGAATTTAAGATTAGTAAGGCCTTGTCTCTGTATTCATTCATCTTATGGGTCGCATATTCAATGCCTCCGTAAGATATGACATGATCTATTACAAATTTTACTTTTTCTTTATCGTTATTGTTGTTTTTAACAATATAAATAATTTCTTTTTTTAAAGATGGGCTTACTTTTTGTAATATATGAATTAGAGGAAGTGTTAATTTTTTTTCTTTGATATCATTGCCTGTAGGCTTACCAATTTTGGCTTCACCATAATCAAATAAGTCGTCTTTAATTTGAAAAGCCATACCCACATTTTCACCAAACTCACGCATTTTTTGAATAGTGTCTTCGTTGCCAGTAACAGAGCTTGTTCCAGCTGCGCAACTTGAGGCTAGTAAAGAGGCCGTCTTGCCATTTATGATTTCATAATAAACCGATTCGTCAAAATTTAGGTTTCTTGTTTTTTCTATTTGTAGTAATTCTCCCTCACTCATTTTCTTTACTGCATTCGATAAAATAGTGAGTATGGTGAAATCCTTGTTTTCAAGAGATAATAATAAACCCTTAGATAATAAATAGTCACCTACTAAAACGGCAATTTTATTTTTCCATAATGCATTGATAGAAAACATACCTCTTCTTTCTGTAGCATCATCTACTACATCGTCGTGTACTAATGTAGCAGTATGTAATAATTCAACTAAGGAAGCGGCTCTATAAGAGGCATCGTTAATTTCACCATGAAGTTTGGCTGAAAGTAAAACAAACATAGGACGCATCTGCTTCCCTTTTCGCTTTACAATATATTGCATGATGCGGTCTAGCAAGGACACTCTGCTTTTTACGGCTTCTTTGAAATGTTCTTCAAAGAGCTCCAGTTCTTTTGCTATTACTTTTTTTGCTAGTTCCATGGTTACCTGCAATTTAATTGAATTTAGTGATTGAGCATATTAAAATGCAAATCACCAAAATTTTGTAAGGAACTTAATTTTAAATCGGCCAGGCCCCAATGAGGTAGCTTACTATGTTCTGCCGATGGAACCACTACGCAAGTCATTCTTGCAGCTTTTGCTGCTGTCATTCCATATACAGAGTCTTCAAAACATATACAAGCTAAAGGAGAGACATGCATGGCCGCTGCACAATCTAAGTATACTTGCGGATGAGGTTTGGCATAAGGAAGATGTTGAGCAGAAGAACTTGCATGAATAAAACTTCTTATGCCTAATTTATCTTTTACCCATTCTATTAATTCAACAGGAGAAGAAGTAGCTAAGCCTATTTTAAAATCTCTTTTTAAGAAAAATTGAAATATATGTTCTACGCCTGGCATTAAGGTGGCGTCTTTATCAATTAAGCTTAAAGCAAGGTTTACAATTTTTTCTTCTACTCTATCAAATTCAGTAGCAGGTATTTTATGTTGTATTAACCAATGGGTTACAAATTCTTTAGAGCGAAGGCCAGTTGTAAGGGCATATTGTTCTTCTGTTAAGATAATGCCGTATTGTCTAAATATTTCAGCGGCAGCCTGGTTCCATAAAGGCTCACTATTTATTAATAAGCCATCAATATCAAAAATTACAGCAGATTTTTCCATCGCCTAAAGGTAGTATTTGTTGTTTAAACAGAGATATTCGAGTTAAATTTAATGTATTATCTTGCAGTTGTAAACATTTGAACCTAAATGACGATTTTAGATCGCTTAAAACATATTAGAATATTTCGCTCCCTTATATATGGGGTGGTAGGTATATTTACTTACCCTGGGCTGGCCTTATTTAATACTGTAGAAATTGAGGGGACTGAAAATTTGAAAGAGTTACCCCATAAGAATGTTTTATTTGTAAGTAACCATCAAACCTATTTCGGAGATGTGATTGCCTTTGTGCATATTTTTTGTGCTGTGAAATGGGGGAAGTTTAATAAACTAGGCATACCTTATTATTTATTGAATCCTTTTACCAATGTATTTTTTGTAGCTGCAGAAGAAACCATGAATAGCAGTTGGCTCACTAGGTTGTTTAAATTAGGAGGAGCTTTAACAGTAAAAAGAACTTGGAGAGCAGAGGGAGAAGATGTAAATAGAGATAGAGATGTATTTGATACCCAAAAAATTGATAAAGCATTATCTAAAAGCTGGGTCATTACTTTTCCGCAAGGAACTACCAAGCCCTTTGCACCAGGAAGAAAAGGAACCGCACATATAATTAAAAATAACCAACCTATTGTAGTGCCTGTAGTTATTAATGGTTTTTGGCGTGCGTTTACCAAGAAAGGTTTAACCTTTAAAAAAGTAGGTACTCCTTTAACGGTTCGTTTTAAGCCAGCTTTAGTAATTGATTATAATAGTTCTGTAGAAACAATACTTGATCAAGTCATGGACGCCATTGAGCAAAGCAAAGACTACATGCTTAAAGGCAAGCACCATAGCATGTAATTAGTCTTTCACAAACAAAGCCTTTAATTCAGTAGCATCATCTGGCTTCATTTTTCCTGCTAATATCAAACGAAGTTGTCTACGACGAAGTGCACTATCGTAAAACTTTTTCTCTTCTTCAGATTCAGCTATAATTGCTGGAACTTGTTTTGGTTTTTTATTTTCATCCAAGGCTACAAAAGTAAAATAAGCTTCGTTGCTTAATTCTTTACTTTGTGTAATCATATTCTGATTCCAAACTTTTAAATGAATTTCCATAGAAGTAGTGAACGCCCTTGTTACTTTTGCTTCAATACAAATTACATTGCCTAATTTAATAGGAGTTTTAAAGCTAATATTGTCCACTGATGCGGTCATGGCACCAGAATTACAATGTTTCGCTGCAGATAAATAAGCGGCAATATCCATCCAGTACATAAGCTTGCCTCCCATTAAATCTCCAAAAGTATTGGTGTCATTCGGTAGGACTAATTCATTCATCGTAATAAATGAATCCTTTGCTTTTCTTGCTTCCATAAAAATTGTTTGTACAACAAAGGTACATCTTAAACTGTAAAATGGTCCAATTTAGCTAAGTAGGCTGGATCTACTTCTGCGCCAATACCAGGGGTATCGCTAATGCTTAAATGCATTCCATTAAATTGAACACCTCCAATAATGGGGTCTTCTAAATGCCCCAATAAACAAGTATCCATATCGTAATACTTTACATTGTCCATGGCCATGGCAAAATGCATTTTAGCACTTAATGCTAAACGGCTTTCTAGCATGCCACCCATCATGCAGGGTATATTATTGGCTTTAGCAATAGCATGAATTTTTATAGCTTCATGGATGCCTCCGCTTTTGGAGAATTTAATATTTATAGAGTGACAAGCTTTTTCTGCGATTAATCTTCTTGCATCATGATGCGTGAACACCGATTCGTCGGCCATAATAGCAATAGGAGAGGCTGCGCATAATGCAGGTAAATAATCGTCGTAATATTTACGCATAGGTTGTTCGCAAAATTCAATTTCATATGGGGCTAATGCTTCCAACACTTTTAAGGCCTCCTCTTTTGCCCAACCTTGATTGGCATCAATTCTAATTTTAGTATCATATCCAATAGATTCTCTTATACTTTTTATTCTTTCAATATCTTGTACAGGATCTTTTCCCAATTTTACTTTAATAATATTTACACCTAGCTTCACAAAATCAATGGCATCCTTGGCCATACTTTCAGGGGTATCAATGCCAATGGTTAAATCGGTTTCAATAGGTTTAGATTTCCCCCCTAAAAAAGCATAGAGCGGTTTGCCTGCAGCTTTAGCTGCAATATCATATAAGGCTAAATCAAAAGCACTTTTGGCTGTATAGTTGCCTGCAATAATGGTATCAAGTTCAATTAATCTTTCTGAAATAGCAAGAGGGTCTTTTCCTTTCAGGTAAGTAGCAAAATCCTTGGCAATATTATAACAACTTAACTGTGTCTCTCCCACAATCATAGGAAAAGCAGAGCATTCTCCCCAACCTATAATGCCTTCATCGGTATGCATTTTAATAACCATGTTTTGCGCGTAGTGCATCGTTCCCGTGGCAATGGTAAAAGGGGTCATGGGAATTTTAAACAAGAAAATTTCTGTAGAAACAATTTTCATAAAACAGGGTTTTTATTTAACAAGTATAAAGATACTTAACTCTTATTTAATGGATATAATCCTTTGATTTTTAAGTTTTACTAACGATATTTGCGATACCAATAAATGTTAGCATGAGCCTATCTTTAGACAATACACAAATTGCGTTTGCATATAAATCTACAGCTGAATTAAAAAGAGCTCGCTTTTTATTTACCGTTATACAAAGCCCCATCATTGTTTCTTTGGCTACTAAATTAACGCCTGCTTTAATGAATTCTGGTTTGCCTGTTAATGGATTAATTCGCAGCACTATATTTAATCAATTTGTAGGAGGAGAAACTTTAGAAGAAACAGCAAGAGTGGCCAAGCAATTAGGTGCTTATGGTGTGCAAGTTATTTTAGATTATGGTGTGGAAGCAAAAGAAGGCGAAGAGAATTTTGATATTGTTACAGAAAAAATTATGGAAGCATTGGCGTTTGCTGCCACTCAAAATAATATTCCCTTTGTAAGTATTAAGTTAACAGGTATTGCCAGTTTGCAGTTGCTAGAAACTTTAAATGAAGCGCCAAGATTAAGAAGTGGTATACATGATAGTGAAATAGAAGACGCGGCTTGGGAGCGTGTGAAAGAAAGAATGTATGCCATTTGCGATTTAGCTGCAGAAAAAGGTGTGGGCATTTTATTAGATGCTGAAGAGACTTGGATACAAGACCCTATTGACCGCTTAGCCATTGAATTAATGGCTGAATATAATAAAGAGAAAGTGGTGGTGTATAATACTTATCAATTATATAGAAATGACCGTTATCATTTTTTACAGCTCTCTTATAAAATTGCAAAAGAAAAAAACTTCAAATTAGGTGCTAAGTTGGTGCGTGGCGCTTATATGGAAAAAGAAAGACTACGTGCTAAAGAACAGGGTGTTGCGTCTCCAATACATTTAGATAAAGAAGCCACCGATAAAGATTTTGATGATGCAGCAGCGTTTTGTATCCAAAACAAAGAAAATATTTCATTCATATTGGCCTCCCATAATGAACAAAGCAATTTGAAAATTGCGCAACTCATGATCGAAAAAGGAATTTCAGCTGGTGATCCACATGTGCATTTTTCTCAATTATATGGCATGAGCGATCCCATTAGTTTTAACATGGCAAAAGAGGGGTATAATGTGAGTAAATACCTACCATTTGGGCCCATTAAGGATGTTATTCCTTATTTAATGAGAAGGGCAGAGGAAAATTCGAGCGTCAATGGCCAAACCAGTAGGGAGCTACTTTTCATAAGGCAGGAATTGGCGCGCAGGAAGGCCAAAAAATGATTTCTACATAAAAGGTATTGGTTGTAAATTGCACTATGCAACAATACTTGAATTTACTACAACACATTATTGACAACGGGGCTGAAAAGACCGATAGAACTGGAACTGGTACCAAAAGTTGTTTTGGATATCAGATGCGTTTTAATTTGGCAGAAGGCTTTCCAATGGTAACTACCAAGAAGCTTCACTTGAAAAGTATTATCTACGAATTACTTTGGTTTTTGAATGGCGATACCAACATTAAATATTTAAATGAGAATGGGGTGCGCATTTGGGACGAGTGGGCCGATAAAAATGGCGACCTAGGTCCTGTCTATGGAAAACAATGGAGAAGTTGGGAAGGCGCCAACGGTGTTGTGATTGATCAAATTTCAGAATTAATTGAACAAATAAAAAAGACGCCCGATAGTAGAAGATTAATTGTTAGTGCATGGAATGTGGGTGACTTATCAAAGATGGCCTTAATGCCTTGCCATAATATGTTTCAATTTTATGTGGCCGATGGAAAATTAAGTTGTCAATTATACCAACGCAGCGCCGATGTATTTTTAGGCGTACCTTTTAATATTGCTTCTTATGCATTACTGACTATGATGGTTGCTTCGGTATGTAATTTAGAATACGGCGACTTCGTGCACAGCTTTGGCGATGTGCATTTGTATAATAATCATGTGGAGCAAGCAAACTTGCAATTGTCAAGAAAACCTTTTCCACTTCCTACTATGAAAATTAATAAAGAAGTAAAAGATATTTTCTCTTTTCAATTCTCTGATTTCACTTTAGAAAATTATGAATCACATCCTAGTATTAAAGCGCCGGTGGCTGTTTAAAATAATATAAATGAATATAACCCTTGTAGTAGCCGCTTCTGAAAACAATGCCATTGGTTTAAACAATCAATTATTATGGCATTTACCCAAGGATATGCGCTTTTTTAAAAACACTACATGGGGTATGCCTATTTTAATGGGACGTAAAACATTTGAGTCCATGGGCAGTAAGCCTTTAAATGGCAGGTTGAATATTATTATTACCCGCAATAAAAACTGGGTGAACGAAGATGTAACGGTAGTGCATACTTTGGATGAGGCTATCGCATTAGCTACAAAATTTAGCTACAAAGAATTATTGGTCATAGGTGGTGGCGAAATATATGAAATGGCCTTGCCTCTAGCAGAAAAAATTTGGTTGACAAGAGTACATACAACTATTGAGGGCGATGTTTATTTCCCCAAGCTAAATGCTGAATGGGAAATGGTGAGCAGCAATCAAAATGCGGCTGATGAAAAACATAAATTTTCATTTGACTTTGAATGTTGGAAAAGAAAATGAAGTACAACACTCTTTCCTTAATTAATAAATACATCAGTTATTTATGGAAAGCCTCTAATGGTCGTGGACATGGAGTACATTCTCCATTTGTGTATGCTTTTATAAAAAATGTGTTGAATGCAAAAACAAAGGGATTAGGGTTTGATGCCATTGAAAATTACCGCCATCAATTATTAAGCAGTCAAAATGAAATCACCATTCTTGATATGGGTGCAGGTGGCGATCTGCAAGGGAATAAATCAAAAACCATTGCCCAAATTGCCAAAAGTGCTTTAAAGCCAAAAAAGTACAGTACGCTCTTAAACCGCATTGTTGCTTATTATAAGCCCACTCAGATATTAGAAATGGGTACTTCCTTAGGTATAACTACCTGTTATTTAGCAGAGGCTGCGCCCAGTGCTTCAGTGGTGACCATGGAAGGTGCGCCTGCTGTTGCAAAGCAGGCCTTGGCTACTTTTAAAAATTTAGGATTTCAAAACATACAATTAATAGAAGGCAATTTTGATCAAAGCCTACCCAATTATTTAAATAGTATTTCAACTATTGGTATTGCTTATGTGGATGGGAATCATCGATACAAGCCCACTATGCAATATTTTAATTTACTTTTAACTAAATCCGATGAGCATACAATTTTAATCTTTGATGATATACATTGGAGCAGTGAAATGGAAAAAGCTTGGGAGGAAATTAAAGCCGACTCTAGGCTATCATTGACCATTGATTTATTTTATATAGGTATTGTGTTTCTTAAAAAAGGAAATAAAGAGAAAGAAAACTTTACCATCCGTTTTTAAACTATTTATACATTGCTACCTCCATCATTCATATCATCTTTAAAAGGCTTACCTGGTTTCAACGAGCAGGCGTTCGTAGAAACACATGAACTAAAGGAGTCAATTACTTCTATAAGAATAAACACCAATAAATCTTTTTTAGAACAGCCCTCTTCTTTCTTTGAAGAAGCAAGTCCTATTGCTTGGTGTGAAGATGGATATTATTTAAAAGAACGCCCAATGTTTGTTCTAGATCCCTTATGGCATGCAGGGGCTTATTATGTGCAAGAGGCTAGTAGTATGTTCTTGCATTATGCCTTAAAACAAATAGCCCCTAATGCTGGTTCAATGCATGTATTAGATTTATGCGCAGCACCAGGAGGCAAGACTAGTTTACTTGCGAATTATTTTAAAAAGGGATTAGTGGTAGCGAATGAAACCATAAAAAATAGAAATGCCATTTTGGTAGAGAATATGACTAAGTGGGGAGCAGATAATATCGTGGTCACACAGAACGATCCTTCTCATTTTAAGGCACTTCCTCAGTTTTTCGATGTATTGTTAATTGATGCACCCTGCAGTGGTAGTGGCTTATTTAGAAAAGACCCTGAAGCCATTGAACATTGGAGTGAAGATGCGGTGCAGCATTGTAGTATAAGGCAGTCGCGCATCATAGAGGATAGTATTGATTGCTTGAAAGAAGGAGGCTATTTAATTTATTCTACTTGTTCTTACTCAATGCAAGAAGATGAAAATATTTTGGATAAGATTGCAGCTATGCAGGGAATGGTAAGTATTGATTTAAATATAGATAATCACTGGGGTATTATTCAAAGTGAAAGTCCAATACATCATTCTAAAGGCTACAGGTTTTATCCTGATAAAATAAAAGGAGAAGGTTTTTTCTTAGCGGTATTCAAAAAAGAAACGGATACTAATTCATCTTACTACGACAGCTCTTTTGAAACTACTGCTATTACAAAAAAAGAAACAGAAATTTTAAATACGCATTTCACTTTGCCTGATGATTATTATTATATCAATCATCAAGAAAATATTATTGCTTTAGCTATTGAATGTAAAGATGCTTATAATACGCTACTTAAAAATTTATATGTTAAAAAAATGGGCTTGGCTATTGGTACACTAAAAGGAGCCAATTTAATTCCCGCTCATGCGCTTGCCATGAGTACTTGGAAAAATCTTCCCTTTCAAACCATGGAAGTGGACGAAGCAACTGCCCTACAATACTTAAGAAGGGCCGACTTAAACTTACCGGGGGGCAAAGGTTGGCATGCCATTCAATACAAAAACACCCGTTTAGGCTGGGCCAAATTACTTCCCAATAGATCAAATAATTACTACCCAAATGAATGGAGAATATTGAATTACTAATGATTATATATTACATAAATGTATAATTAACATATTTTCTACTTTCTTTGCCATTCATTTTTGTACCTTCGCCAGATGCTTAAGAGATTGATTTTACTGGTTTTTGTAGTCATTGGCCTTTCAGGCCAATTGTCTTCTTATGCCGCCAAGGGTAAGCAGACCAAAAAGCAATCAGTAAAAACAACCACTCAACAGAAGAAAAAGGCCACTGTTTATTCAAAAAAGAAGGGCAAAAAAAGCATTTCAAAAAAAGGTAAAAAGCGTCGAGGAAAACGCAGTGCATTTGTACCGCTTAAAAATCCGGAACCACGTAAATTAATTGCAGACAATAAAGAAAAAATGAGGTTGTCAGATAGTTTACGTAAGTCTACCATTCTTGTAAATAATACAGAATTAGAAGAAGGCTATTTTGCTGGTTTATTTACCAATCAAAAAAAATCGGCAAGTTTTCAAACCTTAGAAGGTACGGCTGCTGTTTTTAAAAGCGTAAGTGGATGGGAAGATAAAAAGTTTTATATCTTAACCAATCAATTACCTATTGGAACCATTGTAAGAATTACCACATCCGATTTAAAAAGTGTTTGTGCTAAAGTAATCAATGCCTTACCAGAGGTAGGGAATTCAATTCAATATCGTTTAAGTGATGCTGCTGCAGCTATCTTAGGCATTACCAATAAGACTTTCCAGATCTCAGTGACTTATTAATTTTTTAAATTATTTTTTATGAAATGTAAATTTTGTGCTTCCCTATTGTTCATGGCAAGTTTTTTGATAAGTTGTGCGCAAACAAGCACAAGTTTATCTCGTGTTTTAAATGCTGCTGCTTATAAAGAAGCTATTAATGCTAAAAATACTCAAGTTTTAGATGTAAGAACCGCTGCAGAATTTAACGGAGGACATATACAAAATTCCTTACAAGCAAATTGGTTAGATAAGAAAGAATTCACGGATAGAACCCAACACTTAGATAAAAATTTGCCCGTATATGTGTATTGTCAGGTAGGTGCAAGAAGTGCTTCGGCACAAGCTGCATTAGAAGCAAAAGGCTATACAGTGGTTAACTTAGAAGGCGGTTTGAGCAACTGGAAAATGAATGGATTTCCTATAGAAGGAACAGTGAACAAAGCCCAAATGAGCGTTGAGGATTTGAATACAATCACCAGTTCTAATAAAATAGTACTAGTTGAAGTAGGAGGCGATTGGTGCCCTCCTTGTAGAAAAATGGTACCAGTACTAGAGGTATTAAACCAAAAACCTGCTGCTCCTTTTTATTTTTTAAGAGTAGATGGAGCTAATGATATAGATGTAATGAAATCTCTAAATGCGGAAGGCTTACCTACTTTTATTTTATTTAAAAATGGTAAAGAAACATGGAGACATGAAGGACTGGTAACGGTGGAAGAATTTAATGCTGCTTTAAGTAAATAAATTATACTAGCAATATTCCTATTTTTATATCATTACTAATCTTTTGCATCATTACTAGTTTTACATC
>Ga0214168_1000343_pt1 | contig 18957 bp, 16 predicted proteins | sample LakMenepilimnion_FD_153002 | JGI IMG/M metagenome (GOLD analysis project Ga0214168, IMG submission 153002) | Freshwater microbial communities from Lake Mendota, WI - Practice 29OCT2010 epilimnion v4 | ecosystem: Environmental > Aquatic > Freshwater > Lake > Epilimnion/Euphotic zone | place: Lake...
ATGTGGGATTCAAGGGCACCAACTGGGCGCTGTTGGTTGGGTCGGTGCCGCGCAAGGCGGGAATGGAGCGCGGCGACCTACTCGGCATCAACGGCAAGATTTTCACCGGTCAAGGCAAGGCCATCGCCCGCAATGCGGCCAAAGATGTGCGCGTGTTGGTCGTCGGCAATCCCTGCAACACCAACGCGCTGATCGCGATGAACAACGCGGACGGTGTGCCGAAGGATCGTTTCTTTGCAATGACCCGCCTTGATGAAAACCGCGCCAAGAGCCAGCTCGCGAAGAAGGCCGGCGTGCATCAGTCGGAGGTCACCAACCTTTGCATCTGGGGCAACCACTCGGCGACCCAGTACCCGGATTTCACCAATGCGAAAATTCAGGGTCGTCCTGCGACCGATGTCATTTCGCACGCCGATTGGCTCAAGGGTGAATTTATCAGCACCGTGCAGCAGCGCGGGGCGGCGATCATCAAGGCGCGAGGTGCTTCTTCGGCCGCATCGGCAGCCAATGCCGCGATGGACACCGTCAGAAGCCTCATCACGCCGACGCCTGCGGGTGATTGGCATTCGGTTGCTGTTTGTTCCGACGGATCCTACGGCATTGAAAAGGGCCTCATGGCATCGATGCCGATTCGTACGATCAGCGACGGCAAGTGGGAAGTCGTGCAAGGTTTGCCGATCGACGCTTTCAGCCGCGAGAAGATCGATGTGTCGATCAACGAACTCAAGGAAGAGCGCGATGCGGTGAAGGACTTGCTTCCAGGCTGATTTTTTCCAGCGTAAAAACGCTCTCAATCATGCGGTCGACTCGTGAGGGTCGGCCGCATTTTTTGTGCTGCGGATGCCGTCAGATTCCCGCGCCTGTGGTATCGGTTTTTTTCGAGCGCACCCGCAGATTGAGGAGTTCCACTCCGAGCGAGAAGGCCATGGCGAAGTAGATGTAGCCTTTGGGGATTTCGAAATGAAGTCCTTCGGCGATGAGTGCGGTACCGATCAGGATGAGGAAGGATAGCGCGAGCATTTTCACCGACGGGTGGCGCGACACGAAATCGCTGATCGGGCCTGCGGCGATCATCATGATCACGACGGAGATGACGATTGCCAGTGCCATCACCGAGAGGTGGTCGGCCATGCCGGCGGCGGTGATGACCGAGTCGAGCGAGAAGATGATGTCGATGAGGGCGATTTGCACGAGGACGGCGGCGAAGCTTGAGGCTTTGGCGGTCATCGACGAAGCGGTGTCGTCTTCGAGTTTGTGGTGGATTTCCTTGGTGGATTTCCAGATTAGGAAAAACCCACCGATGAGGAGGATGAGGCCCTTACCGGTGATGCCGAGCATGCCGCCATGTGCTGCGGCTTCGGGCATCATTTTCCAGAATGCGGGCGCGACAGGGATGGTGAAGAGCACGGCTTTGAGGCCCATGATCCATTTGATGGTCGCGAGCAGTGCGAGGCGACTGATCATCGCGAGACCGAGGCCGAAGATGCGGCCCATGCGGCGTTTTTCGGGTGGCAGGCGATCGACGAGGATCGAGATGAAGACGATGTTGTCGATGCCCAGAACAATCTCGAGCAGGGTGAGGGTCGCGAGGGCGGCCCAAGCGTTGGGGTCGGAGAACCAGGAGAGGTCGAACATGGCGATATCAGGGTTGTTGTGAGGCGAAGTTGAGTGCGCGTTGTTTCATTTGAGTGGCCATGAGGCCGAGGGCGTTGGCGCGGGTGGGTGCGAGGTGTTCCTTGAGGCCGGTGCGGTCGATGAAGCTCATGTCGGCGGTGAGGATCGCATCGGGTGACTCGTCGTTGAGCACGCGGATGAAGATGGCGATCATGCCTTTGGTGATGAGCGAGTCGGAATCGGCGGAAAATTCGATGCGGCCGTCGTGCATGGCGGCGTTGAGCCAGACCTGCGATTGGCAGCCTTTGATTAGGTGCTCGGGGGTTTTGGCGGATTCCTCCATTGGGGGAAGTTTTTTGCCGAGACCGATGACATACTCGTAGCGTTCGGTCCAATCATGGAAGAGCGCGAGTTCGTCGAGCAGTTGCTTTTGTTTTTCGGCGATGTTCATGAAAGGTGTTGGGGATTTGAAACTGCGGACGGGGGTATCGCAAGCCGGATCGAGAATCAGGTCGCGGGGACGATTTTTTGCAGGGATTTCCCGAGAATGAATGCGACGGGTGGTGCGCAGAGTGCGAGCCACGGCAGCGAAGGCAATGGGCCCATGGCGAAGGGGATGAGAAAGGTCAAATCGACGAGCGGTATTCCGGCGAGAAGCATCGAGACACCCGTGAAGGCGGATCGACGCAGAAGGATGAGCGCGAGAAAGGTCCACAGCAGATAGGGCAGCGCGGCGGGCCAAAGCTTGATCCAATCGCTTGAGTTGTTGATGTGGGCCGCGAGGCATGCGGTGGCGACAACGAGCGGATAGGCGAAAAGAAACAAGCGGCTGGGTTTTGATTCGCTGCGTGCAACGAGCGAGAGTCCGCAGGTGTGGATCAGCAAAGCGGCGGAGATCAGAATGAGGTTCGGTGTGACGGCTTGATGACTGCAGACGAAGTATCCGAGCACGGGCAGCAATGCGCGGCAGAGACCCATCGGAATGATCGCCCATGCCCAGGACTTGTGTGACTTTGTGTAAATGAGGATCAGGCCGAGGATGATGGCTGCGATCGCCAGCGAGCGTGGATGTGCGGCAATGCTGGCGAGGGCAGCGAGGCAGCAGGCGATGGCAAGGGTCAGGTAGCTTGATGGCTTGAAAATATTTTTCGGCAGGGCGCGTTCGGGGCGGTGGAGCGCGTCCCAGTCGCGGTCGTGCCAATCATTGAGTAGGTTGCCGGCGAGGTAGAGCAGGATGCCGGAGGTGATGGCGGTGATGGCATTTGGGATGTGGATGGGGGCCGCGATGCTTGCGAGCAGGATGCCTGTGAGGATATTGCAGGCGACGCTGGGGATATTGGGTGTGCGGATGGTCGCCAGTAGCGCTTTGCATTTTGAGTGATCGCTCATGACGGCGGCAGGTTGGAAAATTTCGGACGCGCCTGAGATTGTGTAAAAAAAGCTTCAACCATTGATGGTTCCCCCGACATCTTTCCTTCAGCCATGTTTGAGGGTTTGAAGAGAGTTGCCGACCAGCGTCCGGGGTTCAGGCTGATGGAGCTGGCGGTGGGCATGGCGGTGTTTTTGCTGCTTTGCGCGGCGGGGGTTGCGGGGAGCATGCGCATGGTGGAAAACGGGCGCAAGTCGAAGGCGCTTTCGCAATTTCGCGATTTTCAGATGGGCATGTCGCTTTTTGAGGGCGACTACCAGAAACCGCCGATTCCGAAGTCGAAGCGCGACAGTGGCTGGGACACGATTTATGGCGACCTAGGCGGCAATTACTCCACGCAATTCCTTGTCGCGGCCTTGGCTGGTGAGGACCGCGAGTTTCCCTACAAGGGCGAGACTTTCTCGACGAGAGAGAGCAACCCGCAGAAGAAGTCCTACATGGTTTTTCAGATGGCCCAGGACGGAAAGTATGGCATTGGGCCGGATGGCAGGTTGCTCGATCCCTGGGGTGGCAATGTGGTGGTGGCGATCAATGGATTCAAGTCGACCAATCCGTCTGAAAAGTTGGTGGATTTCAACAACGGCCGCAATGACCGCAGGCTGCACACCTGGGGACTTGCCGAGTATCATGAAACCAAGCCCAAGGACGAGGCCTATGTTTTTTGGTCCTATGGCAAGGACGGCCAGAAGGGCAAGGGTGGGAACGCCCGCAGCATCGTGGAGCTGAGGGGCTCCGATGATGTTGTGTCGTGGTAGGCGGGTGCGGCCTCAGGCAGGTTCCGCATCAATGATCCTCGGGAAAACCGGTGCAGGTTTGTCGATTTCGTGGCCATCGGCGATGAGCCCCCAATGCAGGTCGTGCAGGTGGAGCTGTGCGAGGTGGGGGAGCTTGAGTTGAGCGGCGAGGCTGCCGATCGCGGTGGGGAGGATCGGGCCGAGCAGGACTGCGCAGTGAGCGACGCTTTCCGCGAGGTGATAGAGCACGGTCGCGAGGCGTTCGTGTTTTTGCGGGTCCTTGTTGAGTTCCCACGGCTTCATGCGCTCGGCGTAGCCGTTGCAATGAACGACATGGCGGCTGATCGCCTCGAGCGCTGCGGCGACATTGAATTCATCCATGGCCGCGCGGTAATCGGCGGTGGATGTGATGAGTGAGCTTTGCAGCGCGAGGTCGTCATCGCTGGTCATGCCGCCGCGGTGCAGGATGCCTGCGGTGAATCGCTGGGTCATGTTGAGCGCGCGGTTGCAGAGGTTGCCTAACTCGTTGGCGAGCTCGGTGTTGTAGAGCATCACAAGTCGTGACGGATCGAAGTCGGCATCCTTGCCGGTGACGATGTCGCGCATGAGGTAGTAGCGCAGAGCGTTGACTCCGAATTTTTCCGCGAGTTCTTTCGGATCGACGATGTTGCCGAGCGACTTGCTCATTTTTTCACCGCGAATGTTCCACCAACCGTGAACGAGCAGGCGCGGCATTTCGGCATCGGGGAAGTCCATCGCGTGAAGCATGCAGAGCCAATAGATGCCGTGTGCCGGCACGAGGATATCCTTGCCGATGAGGTGGATGGGGCGCTCGTCGCTGGTCCAGAGATTTTTGAAATCGGGAAGGTGGTCGGCCGCCTGGGCGTGGTAGCCGGCGAACGATACATAGTTGATGAGCGCGTCGAACCAGACATAGGTGACAAAGTCGCTATCGAAGGGCAGTTCGATGCCCCAGTGGAGTCGGGCCTTGGGTCGAGAAATGCACAGGTCGGTGCCGGAGTTGCGCTCGAGCGCGTTGAGCAGCTCCGATTTGCGGAAGGCGGGAATCACCGCGTCTTGGGTTTGTTCGAGGTAGGACTTCAGCCAAGCCGTGTGCTCGCTGAGTTTGAAATACCAGTTTTCCTCCTCGATGATCACCACCTCGCCCCATTCGGGTCCGAAATTTCCGGATTCGTCGCGGTCGCGATCGGTGAGGAACTGCTCTTGGCGCACGGAATAGTGGCCGGAGTGGGATTTCTTGTAGAGTTGGTTGGCAGCCTTGAGATTCGAGAGGATCGACTGAACGCATTTTTTGTGGCGCTCGTCGGTCGTCTCGGCCCAGCCGTCGAACTCGACTCCAAGAGTTTCCCAAAGCGCGGTGAACCTTTGGGTGATTTCCTCCACGAAGCTGGCCGGATCAATGCCTTGGCTCTCGGCGGTCTGCTGGACTTTTTGGCCGTGTTGATCGACACCGGTGAGGAAGTGGGCTTCGTCCCCGCGCAGGCGGCGGTAACGGGTGAGGACATCGGCGAGGACTTTTTCGTAGGCGTGACCGATGTGGGGCGAGCCGTTGGTGTAGTCGATGGCGGTGGTGAGAAAAAACATGGAGATCGCTGGATGGGGGGGGCTTGTGCCTCGAGAAACTGGCGGCTAGGGATCCAAGCAGAGTCACGCGACGGGCGCAAGCCAGACCGAAATACGGGGAAGGTGCGGAGCATCCCGAAAATGACAAATCCGGCAGAAAATTCGTAAAAATTTAATTAACATTTCTTAACTACATGGCGTGGAGGCCTTGATTTTATTGGGATTTTACGGCTTCGCGTGTGCGTCCGTTTTGGCTTGATCCCTCATTTTCAAGCCCTTACAAGTTTCGCCCCCGCGGGCTTTAGGTTTGCGGCGGAGATCAAATCCACCAACGACGATCATGACACGGAAACTCCACTCTGTTTGCCTAGCGCTCGGTGCCATTCTTTTGATTCCCAGTTGCGCCACCACCGGCAATGCCAAACCGGACAGCGCGGCAATGCCGCAGGTGAAATCGGTGCAACACGGCGAGGCCTCGTGGTATTCGATCAAGACCAATGGCGGTACTCGCACGGCCAGCGGCAAACAGCTTTGCAACCATGCGCCCACGGCAGCGCACAAAACTTTACCGATGGGAACCAAGGTGCGCGTGACCAATCAGGTCAACGGCAAGTCTGAGGTTGTGACGATCACCGACCGTGGGCCCTACATTCGCGGCCGCATCATTGATGTGACGATTGGATCGGCCGAGCGGCTTGGCTTTGCCAAGCGCGGCGTGGTGCCGGTGAAGGTCGAGGTACTGGGTCACATCAAGTCTCAGAGTTGATTGAGGTAGCGGCGCTTGTCGCTAGGTCAGTCTTCGCGCAGGCGTTTCGTGATGTCGGCAATCACGGATTTTGCATTTGGCATCATCGGGTGCAGAAACACCTTGAAGCTGAGGTTGGTAGCGCGTTGCCATTCCGAGCTTCGCGAGGGGAGGATCATCAGGTCCAGCGGGGTGCGGTAGGAAATGACCGGAATTTCACCGAGGTGAGATTCGGTGGCGGCGAGGTCTTTGAGAAAACCGCTGCCGGGTCGCATTTGTTGCGCGCCTTTGCTGGGGTGGAGCCATGCCATGAGCGTGCCCTGATGCGGCGATGAAATAGTGATCAGCCGTTCGCAGCGCTTGGCTCCGTCGAGTTGCTGCAGGTAATGACGCGCAACGAGTCCGCCCATGCTGAAGCCGATGAGTGAGAAGGATTGTTGATGGGGGATTTGGTTATCGATTTCCTGTCGCAGGTTTTCGGCGAGCGGCTCGATGCCATGTCGGGCATCGCGCGGGCTAAGGTTTGGCACGACGCAGCGATGACCTTTGCTTTCGAGTTGGCGTCGAAGGGATTTGAAAACCGCGCCGGTGTCCATGAATCCGTGCACCAGCACCACATGGGATGTCTGGGTTTCCTTGGCGAGTGTGCTCATGGGAATCAGAATCGAGGCAAGCAAATGAGGGAGAGGCCCAGCCATGAAGGGTTTTAACCGGGCGGCCAATCGAGTGGGCGTCCGCCTAAGAGGTGGATGTGCAAGTGGGGGACGGTCTCGCCGCCATCGCGACCGTTGTTGATGACGAGACGAAAGCCGCTCTCGGCGATGCCTTGTTGACGGGCAACGGTCGCGGCCGTGATCAGGAGTTTGCCAAGCACTTCAGCATCGTCCCCGCTGGCAGCGGCGATGCGCGGGATAACTTTTTTAGGGACCACCAGAATGTGAACGGGCGCTTGCGGCGAGATGTCGCGAAAGGCGAGGCTGTGGTCGTCCTCATGGACGATATCGGCGGGGATTTCGCGATCGCGGATTTTTTCGAAGAGTGTTTTTTCCAGCATGTGCAGGTGTATGGGTGCATGAATTTATAGCCTCGCGGGCTGGCTCCAGTCGAGAAAATCCACCAGCGGCAAAATCATCGAATGTACTGTGATTCCGTGATTCCAATGGGGCGAACATCGTATCATGATTTGATGCGTGAACCAAATAACCCCATCACCCCCCGTTGATGCGGCTGACCCGCCGATCACCGAACAGGACATCGAGGCCTATAAGATGTTCGAGCTTGAGTTGCCCGACCGCACGCTACTGTCTGGCCCAAGCTCGCGGATCAACGATCTGGCGACACTCTTCCGGGTCTGCGTCGACATGTTGAGGGCGTTTCGCGTGCTGCACTTTGTGGGGCCTTGCGTGACAATCTTTGGATCGGCGCGGGTGGCTCCGGGATCGCGTTATTATGAAATGGCGCGGCAGATGGGCCAGGAGTCGAGTCGCTTGGGTTTCACGGTGATGACCGGTGGTGGTCCTGGCATCATGCAGGCGGGAAACCAAGGGGCCTATGAAGTGGGCGGGCGCTCGTTAGGTGTGAACATCGAGTTGCCTTTCGAACAACATCTCAACCCCTATGTGCACCGGTCGCTGACCATGCGGCATTTCTTCACGCGCAAGGTCGTGTTGGTGAAATATTCTTACGCCTTCATCGTCATGCCGGGTGGTGCAGGGACGATGGATGAGATGTTTGAAACCATGACGCTGATTCAGACCGGCAAGCTCAAGGGGTTTCCGATCATCCTCATGGGCAAGGATTATTGGAAGCCGCTGATGGACTTTGTTTACAAGATGGCGGATGAGGGAATGATCAGTGCTGAGGATCCCGAGTTGATCTTTTTTACCGACGATGTCGGTGCGGCTGTGGCGCATTTGCAGCGTCATGCGGTGAGGCAGTTTGGACTGCGTCGCAAGCCGATGCCCAAGCCGATTCGGATCCTTGGAGAAAAGCCGCTGCCGTGAGGCATCAGGCATTTGGCAGGAAATATCCGCGTTGTTTGGTGGTTATTTCCATGCCGAGTTTTTCCATGACCGCGAGCATGTCCTCCCAGATCGTGCGCTTCACGGCGGGGCTTTCGCCGGATTGCAGAAGGTAGCTTGGGTGGTAGGTGACGCGGAGGGGGATGCCGTCGAACTCATGCCAGCTTCCACGCATCGACGACACCGTCGAATCTGTTTGTAGCAAGGCCTCGAGCGGAGTGGCGCCGAGTGCGACAATGCATTCGGGCTTCACGATGCGGATTTCTTCGCGAATCACCGGCATGAAGGCTGCGACTTCCGCGGGTGATGGCTTGCGGTTGTTGGTGGTTTGCCTCGGTGTGGCGGGACGGAATTTCACGAGGTTGGTGACATAGACGTCGTCGCGATCGAGGCCCATGGCTTCGAGAATCTTGTCGAGCTTCTTGCCGGCGGGTCCTACGAAAGGTCGCAGGGATTTTTCCTCCTCATGGCCGGGAGCTTCGCCGATGAGCATGACGCGTGCGTCGGGGTTGCCTGAGGAAAAGACCAGCGTTTGGCGCAGGGACTGCGGAAAATTCCCCGTGATCCATCCGCGCAGTTGTTGGTCGAGCTGCGCGAGTTGCTCGGACTTCGGCAGTGATGGGGAAATGGGTTCGAGCTGCGGAAGATCGGCGATGTCGGCATTGCTCGACGCGGGCATGAATTTTTTGACCGACGGAGATGCATTCGCGCCTGGTGCGGTTGAAGCATCGCGCTGCTTCGCACCCGGTCTTCCTGCCAGATGGCGAAGGACCTGGCGGGCTTGCGCATCGAGCAGGACATGGCTTCGGCCCTTTTCCTTTTCCGATTCGAGATACTTCACAAGCTGCCGCATCACGACGGTGTTTTGAGGTGCCTGCGATGGTTCTGCGGTGGATGGGTTATCGCTCATGTTGGTGCCTCATGCAGAAATTTTTGCCTGTCGCTTGGCAATGTTCCATGCTTTTTCCGGAACGAGTTCCCGCCATTGGGGGTTGTCCTGTTGGATCATGCGTGAAACATCGCGACTGGTGAACGCCAGCAGCGCATCGCTCTCGCACGGAATCGCCCGAATGCGGCCGTTTTCCACGAAGTGCTGGTAAAGGTGCTTGCAGTTTTCCGGCGCATGAAAATTTTCCGCCGTGACCAACTCGCCGGTTTTTCGGTTTTTCCATGGGAAGACCTCAAGCGTGACCCCTTTTTTGAAGAGTCGGCCGAATGATTCGAGCAATCCGCCAGCCAGGTTTTCGGACCACTTCGCTTTGAAGAGTTCGTTGAGGAGGCCGATGCTGAGAATGATGCCGACCGGGCTGTCGGTGCAGCGGTTGAGAAACGCCGCGAGGCGGTGGAATTCGGCACAACGCGAAACCAGCACGGTTTTGCCAAGCGACTGCAGGGCATCGGCACGATCGATGAAGTCGACCGGATCCACGCCTGCTCCGCGCAGGAGGTTGTGCATCGAGATTTCGCAAAGTTCGATTTCGCGTCCCTGCTCTTGCGATGTCAGCGATCGCGAGAACTGCTGGCGAGCGCCCTTGAGCATCTCGAGGTGGATGTTCATCACCGGATTGAAGCTTCCGCGAAGCAGAAGGACGGGGCGATGGTAAAGGGCTTCGGTGGGTTGCACGACTTCGCCATTGGGAAGAAACATGGTCGCATCGGTGAGCCCGCTCTGAACCAGTTGGAGCGCGCAGAGGCGGTTGTCGAAAAAACTATAGCCGTGACCGCTGAATTTCAGAAGGTCGATTTCAACCCTGCCCGTATTGAGATTGTCGGTGAGCGAATCTGCAAACTCGCTGAGGTGTCCGCGGTGACGAAAGGTGGCGTAGATCAGGTTGAGACCGACAATGCCGAGAGCTTCCATTTGGTCGATCGCGCGTTGGTCGAGCAGTCTGATGTGGATGACGATGTCGGATGGCGGATCACCGGGCTTGATTTGGAAGCGGATGCCAAGCCACCCGTGGCATTCGCCAGAATCGCGATAACCGCGCGCGCGAACGGTATTGCAGAACGAGAAGAAGGTCGTATCCGTACCGCGTTTCGGCGCGAGTCGATCGAGCAGGATGCCGTATTCGTGCTGCAGCATTGCCGAGAGCCTTTCGGCAGAGACATAGCGGCCGGTCTTGCCATAGATCTCGTCGCTCATGGTCATGTCGTAGGCCGAGATCGTTTTTGCAACGAGGCCGGCCGTGCCCGATGCCCGGAAAAACCAATTGGCGGTTTCTTGACCAGCGCCAATCTCAGCCAGCGTGCCGTAGACCTTCGGGTCGAGGTTCAGCTCGAGAGCTTTGTCGTATGAGGTCGGTTTCATGGTGGCGGGGGGGTGTGCTCGATCCATCCGTTGTTGATGATGCGTTCGATGATGACTTGGTTGTCGGACTCCGCTTTTTCGGGAAACCTGAGGGATAGCGTAAAATAACTATCGCCGGGCTGAATTGCGTTACCAATTTCCACCGCAGCTGGTGAGCCCTGCTCGACATAGCCGTAGATCTGATGTGTTTCGTCGTGTGAGAGCAAAATGTAGGACCTCCACTTCGATTCGTCTGAAAAATTGAAATTGTAATAGTTGGTCTTGTTGAGCTTGACCCTAAATAGCGTGCCGGTGGTCGGCTTGGTGTCCATGAATTCTTTCCAGCCCATCTCGCACCAGCCAACCCAGCTTTCCCAAACGATGCGAATCCCGTCGGCGGTCTCGGCAAAGACCATGATGCGTTCCTCGAAGTTTTGCGTGCGGACCGAAACCGAGATGAATTCACCCGACCTCATGAATTGATCAGTCGTGTTGAATGCATCAAGCCCGCCCATGTCGATCTTGCCATCCGGATGGAGTTTCATGATACGCGGAATGGTGATGTCGGGATTCCGCACAAAGCCCTTAAGTTCATCGACGGATTGAGCTGACAGAAACTTACCGGCGAGTTCTTCCGCCTTTTTGATAAATTCTGCAGGTATTTCGAGAGGCTCGGTGTCGAGTTCCTTTCGATCGGTCTGTGCCTGAGGTTTGGGTGGTAGCGGTGTAACGACAGGTGCTTCGACCGTTTGGTCGCTTTGGGGTGACTTGCTACCTGCGTCCTTCACATACAGCCATGCCAAAAGACCGACCGTGATGATGATGCTGATGATGGTGAAGATTGGGGGCTTACTTTTGCGCCTGCCTTTGCGCACCAGTTTGGGCCCGCTTTCTTTTTCCCATGAGAAAGCATCTTTTGCCCGGTCGCGCTTCCGTCGTTTCCTAATTTTCTTCGGCTCATCTGTCGGCAAGGAAACATCCGCAATCAGCACTATGCCTGAGGCTTGGTGATCCGGAATTTGGAGCACCTGATGGCAAGCCGGACAGCAGGCACCCCGCTGTACGGTGTCGTCCGGGAATTTGAAAACCAGACGGCATGCCGGGCAGACATACGCATTCCAGCGGCGTTTCTCGGTCATTTCCGTCACACCCGAAGCATGCTGGAAGCTTGATGGGACTGCAAGTCCCGCTGCCGCGTCGGGTGTGAATTCCGAGACTTGATCAAAAGGGCCTCAACAGCGACAAAGGGCTCGGATGAGTGGAAATTTTGACCATCGGATCGAAAGAAAGGGCACGGGTTGCATCAAATACGACCGCAGGCCGGAATTGGATCCGTTTTGGGTGGCGGACATGGATTTTGTCTCTGCGCCTCCGATTTTGGAGGCTTTGCACCGGCGCGTGGATCACGGCGTCTTCGGTTACGCGCAGCCGCATGATGGGCTGAACGAGGCGGTGTTTGCTTATCTGCGTGAGAGGCGGGGCGTTGAAATTCCGCTCGAGCATATCGTTCATTTGGGCGGCTTGGTGCCGGCATTGTCACTGGCTGTGAGGGCGTTCTGCAATGGCGGGGCGGTGATGACCTGCACGCCGGTGTATCCGCCGTTTGTTGGGGTGCACCAGGATTCCGGGTCGAGACTGATCACCATTGATCATGTGATGACGGATCTGGGTTGGGGCTTTGATTGGGATGCGATGGAGCGGGCGGTGACGCCCGATCTCAGGGTTTTTCTGCTCTGCAATCCGCAGAACCCGCTGGGCCGTGTTTTCACGCGTGGTGAAATCGAGCGCTTGGCGGAATTTTGTGAGCGTCACGATTTGGTTATGGTTTCGGACGAGATCCACTGCGATTTGATTTTTGATGAAATGGCGACGCCGCATGTTTCGGCGCTGAATCTGCCGGAAAAATTCCGCTCGCACGTCATCACACTTTTATCGCCCAGCAAGACATGGAACATCGCAGGTCTTGGATATGCCTTCGCGGTGGTGCCGGACGATTCGCTGCGCCGGCGTTTTTCTGCGGCACGCGGTCACACGCTGGCGGAGATCAATGCGCTTTCTTATTACGCGGCAGAGGCGGCCTATCGTCACGGTGAATCATGGCGGGTTGAGCTCGTGGAATACCTTCGGGGTAATCGCGACGCGCTGGTGGATTTCATCGCGCGACGCTGCCCGACTTTGAAAGTTGCGGCGGGTGAGGCGACCTACCTGGCGTGGATCGATGCGCGCGGCATGCAGGTGGAAAATCCGGCAAAGCATTTTGAGGAGAAAGCGGGATTGTTTTTATCTGACGGAGCGTTTTTCGGTTGGCCCGGATTTGTGCGATTCAATTTCGGTTGTCCGCGCGAGAGGATGATGGAGGGGCTTGAAAAAATGGCCAAAGCCCTGTGAACACGGTGAGAGAAAATTCGCGATTCGGCGACTCGATGCGTGAGCTGTTGGAGTCGGCGCTCGCCCGCAGGACCGCGATATTGGGAGCCGATACCGATGCGGTGAGATTGGTGGATGGCGAGGGCGATTCGTTGCCAAACATTTGTCTCGAGACTTTTGCAGGTCGTTGGCTCTTGTCTTCATCGAGCGATCGGGTCCCGCCGGCGTTGGGTGAATGGTTGCGTGATCGGAATGTGGCGGTCTATGCCAAGCGACTCGACATGCACGCAAAGGAATCGCCGGCGTGGATTTGCGGGGCGCGCTGTGATGAGCCGTTTTTGATTTGTGAAAACGGGCTGAAATTTGAAATTTCATTTCAGTCGGGATATTCGCAGGGGATTTTTTTGGATCAGCGCGACAATCGCGCGGAGCTTCGCCGGATGCTTGGGTCCGGAAAAAAAGTGCTCAACACCTTTGCTTACACCGGTGCTTTTTCGGTAGCTGCGGCTGCGTCCGGTGCGGAGACGACCACGCTTGATCTTTCACAGCCGTATCTCGATTGGGCGAAGCGCAATTTCTTGCATAACGACCTGGATCCTCAGGCGCACCACTATTGCAAGGGCGATACATTTCATTGGCTGTCGCGATTTGCGAAACAGGGACGAAAGTTTGACGGCATCGTGCTGGATCCGCCGACCTTTTCGCGCGACAAGGATGGTAGAGTATTTCGCGTGGAAGAAAATTTCGGCGAGCTGGTGGCGCTCGCAGAAAAAGTTCTCGCGCCGGATGGGTGGATCCTTTGCTGCACGAATTTTCGTCAGATGACGCCGCGAGAATTTGAAAAACAGCTAATATCTTCTCTGTCGCGAAACTATGCCGTGAAGCACGCGCCAATGCCGGCCGACTTCACGGGTGAGAAGTATCTCAAGTCGGTGTGGCTTCGGAGCTGAGCGGTCGGATTAGCGGCTCGCGTAGATCTCACTGCCGCTTTCGGTGAACTCACGGCTTTTTTCTGCCATGCCGGCATTGAGGGCCTCTTCTTCTGCGAGGCCCTGTTCGGCAGCGTATTTGCGCACATCCTCGGTGATTTTCATCGAGCAGAAATGCGGTCCACACATCGAGCAGAAATGGGCTGTTTTGGCACCATCCTGCGGTAGGGTTTCATCGTGATAGGCGCGGGCGGTGTCCGGATCGAGGCCGAGGTTGAACTGATCTTCCCAGCGGAACTCGAAGCGGGCTTTGCTGAGTGCGTTGTCGCGGTACTGCGCGCCGGGGTGACCTTTCGCAAGGTCGGCCGCGTGGGCGGCGAGCTTGTAGGTGATGACACCGACCTTCACATCGTCCTTGTTTGGCAGGCCGAGGTGTTCCTTGGGAGTTACATAACAAAGCATCGCGCAACCGTACCATCCGATCATCGCGGCACCGATGCCGGAGGTGATGTGATCGTAGCCCGGTGCGATGTCGGTGGTGAGTGGTCCAAGTGTGTAGAAGGGAGCTTCGTGGCACCACTCGAGTTGCTTGGCCATGTTCTCTTCGATCATGTGCATCGGCACATGGCCGGGACCTTCGTTCATCACTTGGCAGCCTTTGGCCCACGCGCGTTTGGTGAGCTCGCCTTGCACTTCAAGCTCGCCGAATTGCGCCTTGTCATTGGCATCGGCCACCGATCCGGGACGAAGTCCGTCGCCGATCGAAAACGACACATCGTAGGCTGCGCAGATGTCGCAAATTTCATCCCAATGCGTGTACAGGAAATTTTCCTTGTGATGGGCAAGGCACCATTTTGCCATGATGGATCCGCCGCGCGAAACGATGCCGGTCATGCGGCTCGCGGTGAGCGGCACAAAACGCAGCAGCACGCCTGCGTGGATGGTGAAATAATCGACGCCTTGCTCGGCTTGCTCGATGAGCGTGTCGCGGTACAGCTCCCATGTGAGGTCCTCGGCCTTGCCATTCACTTTTTCCAAGGCTTGGTAAATCGGCACGGTGCCGATCGGGACAGGAGAGTTGCGTAGAATCCATTCACGCGTCGCGTGGATGTTTTTGCCGGTCGAGAGATCCATCACCGTATCGGCTCCCCATTTCGTGGCCCAACGCATTTTTTCGACTTCTTCTTCGATGCTCGATGCCACGGCGCTGTTGCCGATGTTGGCATTGATCTTCACCAGGAAATTGCGCCCGATGATCATGGGTTCGCATTCGGGGTGATTGACATTCACCGGAATGATCGCACGACCGGCGGCAACTTCGCTGCGGACGAACTCGGGGGTGATTTCATCCGGGATGCGCTGCGGGAAACGCGAGAAAATCGACGGGGTATAGGGACTACCGGATAGTTGTGACGAGCCACTGTGCTGCTTGTCGGGATGATTACGGACGATGTCATCCTTGAGGTCCGCAAGTTTTGTGCGCCGCATGTTTTCGCGGATCGCGATAAATTCCATTTCCGGCGTGATCATGCCGGCTTTGGCGTAGTGAAGTTGTGTGACGGGCTTGCCGCTTTTGGCGCGTAGTGGCTGGCGGCGTTCGCTGGTGAGGCCGGGGAATTCAAGCAAGCGATTTGAGCGCTCCGACTGTGAGGCGTACTCGGCGTGCTTTTCCGTAAGATAGCCATTGTCCTGTGGTTTGACGGGCCGGCCATCGTAGCTTTCGACATCATCGCGTTGCAAAATCCATTCGCGGCGCATTGCGGGAAGACCTTGTTCGACCGTGCCGTTGAATGAGGGGTCGCCCCACGGGCCGGAGCAATCGTAGACGCGTACGGACTCGTTCGGTTCTTCCCGTCCATTGAACGACTTGGTAGCTGAGAGCGAAATTTCACGCATCGGCACCCGCAGCGAAGGATGCAGTTGGCCCTCCACATAAACACGGGTCGAAGCTGGCAGGGGAGTGCGGGAGGCGTCGTGGCTTGCGGATGTTTCTTCGGTGATTTTCATGATGCGCTGGTGGATTTGAGGAATAAAAAAAGCCGTGCGAACAGGCACGGCCGAGGAGCGGAGGAGTGTTTGACTCGACTTCCTACGGCGGCATGATCCGCATCAGGTTCGGAGGGTCTGTTCTGCGCGTCGGAACATCTCGGCCCGTCGTTCGTTGGGCACCCCTGTCGTGCTGAAATCATGTTTTCGAACGCAGGGATGTCAAGCTGGGGAGGTTTGTCTTTGGCTTTTGCGAGGAATTTCTTGATTCGTGTCGCCAAGCGCCCTAGTCTGTCCGCCCGTGACGGGGCGTAGCTCAGCCTGGTAGAGCGCCTGCTTTGGGAGCAGGAAGTCGTCAGTTCGAATCTGGCCGCCCCGACCACCTCCAGTACACATGGGTTGTGCTTATTGGGAAACTATTTGAGCCTTCGGGCCTGCGTGGCTGAAAGTTAAGCCCGCTTGTGGAGCGAAATTTCAACACCGTTGAGAATCTTCCTTTATCGATCCAAACGAGTGTCAGGGATGTATCGTGGTTTTTCCCAATCTCGAATCCCTCAGAATTCAATGTCCCTTACTTTTACCTCAACATTCCTACGGCTTTTTCGAGGGATTGGGCGAAGGTGTTGATTTCTTCCTGGGTGTTGTAGAGGGCGAAGGAGGCGCGGATGGTGCCGGTGATGCCGAAGCGCTTCATGAGCGGCTGGCAGCAGTGGTGGCCGGTACGGACGGCGACACCCATTTGGTCGAGCAAGGTGCCGATGTCGTAGTGGTGGAGGCCTTCGATGTTGAAAGAGAGCGAACCGGAGCGGTCAGCGGGGCCGTAGAGGCGAATGCCGGGAATGTGGGAAATGGCATCGGCCGCGTGGCGGATGAGTGAGGCTTCGTGGGCGTGAATTTTATCGAGCCCGATGCGGTTCACATAATCAATCGCCGCTGCGAGTGCGATGGCGCCCTCGATGTTGGGAGTGCCGGCTTCGTATTTGAAGGGTGGATCGTTGTAGGTTGTGTGATCGAAGGTCACCTCCTTGATCATCTCGCCGCCGCCCTGCCAGGGTGGGAGTTCTTCGAGTAAGTTTTTGCGTCCCCAGAGAATACCGATGCCGGTGGGCGCGTAAATTTTGTGGCCGGAGAATGCGAGGAAATCGGCGCCGATCGATTGGACATCAGTTGGCAGGTGGGCGATTGATTGCGCGGCGTCGATGAGTACGATTGCGCCGGCGGCTTTCGCGGCACGGGTCATTTCGGCGATCGGGTTGACCGTGCCAAAGGCGTTGGAAATCGAGGTGAGGGCGAGGATTTTGACTGGCCCTTTGAGTGCCTCATGGAAGGCATCGAGGTCGAGTGTGCCGTTGTCGTCGCAGGGGATGATTTTGAGTTTTGCTCCGGTGCGTTGGCAGAGCATTTGCCATGGCACGATGTTCGAGTGGTGTTCGAGCGCGGAGATGAGAACCTCGTCGTTGGCTTTGATGCGGCCGGAGAGTGAGAGGATATTGGCGGCGAGGTTGATGCCGCCGGTGGTGCCGGAGGTGAAGATCACTTCGTCGCTTGATGCGGCGTTGAGGTGCTTCGCGACCGTGTTGCGGGCATTTTCGAAAGCTTCGGTCGCGGCGCGGGCGAGTTGGTGGGTGCCGCGGTGGATGTTGGAGTTGATCGATTCGTAGTAGCGTCGCGAGGTGTCGAGAACGCACTGCGGTTTTTGGTTGGTCGCGGCGTTATCGAGATAGATCAGCCGACGTCCGTGGATCTTTTGATCGAGGATCGGGAAGTCGGCGAGGATCGATTCGGGTGAAAACATGGCGGTGGTTCGCGGAGGCGCAGAAGGGTGGTGCAGGGGTGGGCTTGTCGCAATAGCGGATGTGGGGGTGAGGATAAAAGTTATCGTTTATTGCCGCAACGCAAGCGCTTGGCCGGTGGGGGACTTGGGGATTTTTGAAATATCGTTTGGTGTGCCTTGGGCGACGAGTTGACCGCCGTGGGATCCGCCGCCTGGGCCGAGGTCGATGATCCAATCGGCGGCGGCGATCACATCGAGGTGGTGTTCGACGACCAGCACGCTGTGACCCGCATCGCGGAGTTGTAGGAAGGCTTTGATGAGAAGCTGGACATCGCCGAAGTGGAGTCCGGTGGTGGGTTCGTCGAAGAGGTAGAGCGTGTGGGGGGCAGGGGGCTTGGCCAGTTCGAGGGCGAGTTTGAGGCGTTGCGCTTCGCCGCCGGAGAGTGTGTTGGCCGCTTGGCCAAGCGGCAGGTAGCCCAGGCCAAGTTGATCGAGGGTTGCGAGGATGTGGCGCAGCTTTGGGATTGGTTGGAAAAATGCGAGCGCTTCGGAAATTTGCAGGTCGAGGACATCGGCGATCGACTTGCCTTTGTAGGTGATGGCGAGGGTTTCGCGGTTGAAGCGTTTGCCGTCGCAGGCTGGGCAGGTGACCCAGGCGTCGGGCAGAAAATGCATTTCGATTTTGAGTCGCCCGTTGCCTTGGCAACGTTCGCAGCGTCCGCCCGCGGCGTTGAAGCTGAAGCGTGAGGCTGTGAACCCGTGTTGGCGGGCGAGCGGGAGTTTGGCGAAGAGCTCGCGGATCAGGTCGAATGCGCCGGTAAAGGTCGCTGGGTTCGAGCGTGGGCTGCGGCCGATCGGTGATTGGTCGGCGACGATGAATTTGCCGAGGTGTTCGAGTCCGTCGATGCCATCATGGGCGCCGGGTGTTTCGCCGGCGTGATGGAAATGGCGAGCCATTGCGTGTCGCAGGATATCATCGGCAAGGGTGGACTTGCCGCTGCCGCTGGGGCCACAGAGGCAGACTAGCTTGCCGAGCGGGATGCTGACATCGAGGTTTTGGAGGTTGTGCTCGCGGGCGTTTCGAATTTTCAATTCTACGATGTTTGCCGTAGTTGAAATTGCGGATTTTTTGGGTGAATTGGCGGATTGAAATTTCTCTTTCGATCGCAGCCATTCGCCGGTGGCGGATGAAATTTCAAGCGGATTGCCGGCCGCGAGGATCAAACCGCCAGCGGATCCTGCGCCGGGTCCCATGTCGATTAGGTGATCGGCTGCGCGGATGATTTCCTCATCGTGTTCTACGATGACCACCGTATTTCCCGAATCGCGCAGGCGCTGGAGGGCGGTGATGAGTCGGCGGGTGTCGCAGGCGTGGAGGCCGATACTTGGTTCGTCCAGCACATAGAGCACGCCGGAGAGTCCGGCGCCGAGTTGGGTGGCGAGGCGGATGCGTTGGGCTTCACCGCCGGAGAGCGAGCCGCTGGCGC